>Ga0181470_100021_pt2 | contig 30552 bp, 33 predicted proteins | sample InSIn5SAF170_FD_119082 | JGI IMG/M metagenome (GOLD analysis project Ga0181470, IMG submission 119082) | Clean room microbial communities from NASA Spacecraft Assembly Facility at Jet Propulsion Laboratory, Pasadena, California, USA -... ...
GGTGACAGCAGCAATCCAGGGCGCGATACACGAAGCAGTGCCTAAGACTCATCCCTCTACCTACATGCGCGAGGGATAGACTAAGGAATGCAGAGCAGTGCTCGCTAAGACAAAACAGCTGAAGAGAGCACACAGCCAACACTATATAGAAGAGACATAGGAAGCATACCACGCCGCAAGGAACTACAAGGCAAGAACAATTAGTAAAGCACTACGTAAAGCACACAGAGACTGTATTAAGCGGGCATCTAAGTCGCTAGACGCGCTGTGGAAGCTAGCGAAGTGGGCACGCACGAGGCGCGACTAGTCTACCAGATCTATACCAACAATACATCACCCTAACAGACAGCAAGAACTTATTAACCCTGCAGACAAAGCTAAGCTGTTTTAAGACGTCTTCTTCCCTACGCTACCTAAAGCAGACTTAGGAGACATAGAGCACGCGGTATACAGCGGCTAGATTAACATGCCACCCATTAAGGAAAAGGAGGTGCGCATAGCAATACAAGCAGCATCGCCCCTTAAAGCTCCAGGCCTGGATGGCATCCTAAACAAAGCGCTGCAGGCCAGGATTGACCTAATTGCAGCCCACCTGGCAAGGATCTTCAACCAAAGCCTACAGCTGGGCTACTGCCCGATCTCGTTCCAAGCCTCCATCACAGCAGTCTTGCGCAAACCTGGTAAAGCCAACTACGCAGTACCTAAAGCATACCGCCCTATTGCACTGCTTAACACTATCAGCAAGGTCATGGATGCAGTGGTGGCACAGAGACTGAGCTACCACATTAAGACACACCACGTGCTTCCGCTAACTCACATAGGTGGAAGGAAGCGTCAGTCCACTGAACACGCACTATACGCTGTTACAGCAAAGATCTACGAACAGTAGAACAACAGAAAAGATAGCTAGGTGGCTAGTCTCCTGCTGCTAGACGTATTAGGAGCCTTTAACAACATATCCCACAAGCAGCTGCTTCACAACCTGCGGAAGCAGAAGGTTAACAAAACTATAGTGCGCTAGATAGCAAGCTTCTTAAGCAATAGGCACACACACATCCTAGTTAATAGATTTAAGTCCAAAGACTACGCAATTAACACAGGCATTCCCTAGGGCTTGCCCCTCTCCCCTCTGCTCTATATCCTCTACAACGCTGATTTAGTTAACTAGTGCAACAAGCAGACAGACGCCATGTCTATAGGATACATTGATGATGTAGCCATCCTCGCTTGGGGCAAGACTACAAAACAAACGTGCGAAATACTAGGCACAACACTTAAGAAAGCACAGCAATAGGCAACCACACACGCCTTAGTCTTCGCTCCTAATAAGTTCTAGCTAACCTACTTTATAAGATCGCGCAAACGCATTAACATTAACGCGTCTATCCAGACAGAGTAGGGAGAGATAAAGCTATTACTAACATGCAAGTATCTAGGGCTAACCCTAGATGCCAAGCTGAGGTGGAAAGAGCATGTAGAGACGATTAGACAAAAGGTAACTCGCACAGTGCACACGTTAAGCAGCCTAGGCAGCTCTACCTGGGGCGTCTGGCTGCAAGACATGCGCAGACTGTACGAAGCCATTGCGCTCCCACAGATAATGTACGCGTGCTCTATCTGGTCTAACGCCAACCTCAACGACAAGAAGCGCGGCTACACGCACAAGACGGTCAACGCCCTTCGCGGCATACAAGCAAGAGCAGCGAGAAGCATATGCGGCGCCTATAGAGCGACATTAAGGGTCGCACTAGATGTAGAGACATTCCTTCTTCCCATTGAGCAGCAGATCTAGAAGCACAACGCGGACGTTATCACTCAACTGTCTTCGTCTAGGACCATCGCACAGACTGCGTGCTACGAGCCACGCGAACCGGTACCAGTGGTTATTAACAAGAACTATAGGGCACACAAAAGCCCGTGGCAGAAAGCCTATGAGGCACTAAGGAGCAAGCAGGTGCGCGACCTCAACAAGCAAGAGCCCATCCCCCCGTTCATCACACCGCCGTGGCGGCGAGGGCCACATACCTACATCAACAGCGGCGCCAACAGGGCCCGCGAACGCCATGATCACAAATGCGCAGTAAACAAGAGCCTAAGCATATATACAGATGGCAGCGGCATCGAAGGCGAGATCGGCTCTGCAGCGGTGTGCCCGCTGACACAACAAACACGCTCTGTACATATGGGCTCAGACACACTGTCGACAGTATACGCGGCGGAGCTGCAGGGCATCAGTCTAGCACTGCAGATCGCGAAGGAATATGCGGACGGGAATGGCGAACGAAAACAGATAGCCATATACACGGACAACCAAGCCGCCATCTGGTCAATAGCCAAAGCCGAAGGGCGATTAGGCGCGTACATCCTCGCAGACATCGCGCAACAGGTCCTGGAGCTCCAGGACAAAGGATACTCGGTGACCGTCCAATGGATCCCTGCCCACGTGGGCATAAGCAGAAACGAGGCCGCCGACCAGGCTGCCAAGGAGGCCACCGGATGGAGAGAGGACGGCCGCAGACAGCAGCCGGCAGACCCGCCTCCCCAGCTATACCCACTCAGAACGACACTCAGACGGTGGTGCAAGACACAGGCAGAGAGAGCGTGGATTAGCGCGTAGAGAGAAGACAAGAAAGGCCGCGCAACATACAGGCACACACCAACGCCCACTAAGAAGGTGCTGCAGCTACACAAGAGGCTCAGCAAGCGGGAGAGCGCGCTGCTAGTGCAGCTGCGGACTAAGAAGATCAGTCTTAACGACTTCCTCTTTAATCGCCATGTTCTAGACATCACTAGCCCCCGTTGCAGCTGCGGAGAGAGGCAACAGACTGTCGCCTACGTCCTCCTCTGCTGCAGCAAGCACAAGGACCTCCAGAACCGCATCTTCGCCAACCTATCCGGACGACACAGCCTCAAGGCCATCCTGAGCACGCCGCAGCTAGCCACCAAAGCCATCGAGTATATGGAGCAGACGCAGATCCTTGGGCAAGTGGGGATCAGAGACACGTAGACGACGCCGAGCGTTGGAGGGAGACTGTAGGTACAGCGGACGCGACAGACGAGGCAGCGCGCCTCTACGAGCCTAGAAACAGTTAGTAGGAACCGGTATCTAGATGAGCTGCCAGGCAAATTGTAGATAGTGGTTGATGGAAAACGGCAGGTTACGCGGGCAGCTGGTCTCGTCTAAGGGATGAAGTGGGGCGGCACGGATCAACGTTCGCGCCGCGTCCGCTGTCTGCCACAGCCTGTCACTCCGGGCATAGCTGCGCAGTACGCGGCTGAAACCGAATAGGATGACTAAACTAAACTAAACTAAAATTAGCGGCGTGACGTTCAGAGGCCATAGCAGAGGTCCATCGTGGGGTGAGCGCGTCGTGATGCTTGGTGGGGAATCAGGTAACCCACATCTTTCTAACGTCGAATCGGCAGATAACAGAGGCAAAGTGCTGAATTATATCGCGCGTAGGAGGAAGGTGCTCTCTATAGAGTTGATCTATGTAGTCATCGAGCTCCAGCTCTTTATGGTTAGTAAGGTTTTGTTGTTGTTCTACCTTCTGTTGCATAGAACCTAGAACGCCTCAGTGACGCTGCGACAAAGTTGAACGATCAACACCATGCGTATCTGCAATCTTCTGGTAGCAAAGTTCACCACGCGCATCAGCTGCGCGTGCCTCTCCAAGCGCATCTTCTAAAGTCATCGCGTTGTTGAGTTATGGTGTTGAGGATATTTCGTTGTTTTGATGATCGCGTGCGGCACGCGGGGTCGGGTACCCGTACTCTGCTGCCCATGTTTGCGTGCCGCCCACCCCAACCATGCAACACCATACTTGTGATTCGTGCGCCCACCACAACAATGCCCGGAATCAATGATGCACTGCGGCAGATCGTTAATTTGAGGCCCAACGAAAAGATATCCTATCGTAGGATCGCAAAGGAGGCGCATTGTGATCGTTCAACGCTGTCGCGCCGTCACCGAGGTGTTTAGGTGGATGTCACTACTAAGAACGTCAGGCAGCGCAAAGTAACACCACGACAGGAGGATGACCTTGTGCAGTACATTATAGGGCTCACAATGCGATACTTTTCTCCTACAAGAGAGATGATAAAGATTTTGTACGCGGAATGGCCTATGTTGAGGTCGTTGAGACTTTGGTTACGCACTTCCTCTAGCGACACCGCGATGTACTTTCGAACCAATAGGCCTCTCCCATGGCTGCCAATCGTCACGCCGCTGACTACTGGGGTAAGTACAAGGCGTACTTCGACTTTCTGACGCACCGAATAACCAAGTACTCCATCGAGCCTCGGCATACGTACAATATGGACGGGAAAGGCTTCATGGCAGGCGTTATTGACAAGCAGAAGAGGGTGTTCAGCAAAGCTTCGTTCGAGCGCAAGCACGCTCGTCAGAGCTCTCATGATGGCAGCCGCGAATGGATCACGCTCATAGCATGTGTGTGTGGCGATGGTACAGCTCTTCCCCCAAGCTTCATATTTCAGGCTGATTCAATGACTGTGCAATCGAAGTGGGTGAGCGATATCGACAAGAAAAAGCACTCGGTCTATACCGCTGTCTCTCCCTCTGGCCGGTCGAACGACGACGCAGGCTTAGGCTGGGTTGAGCAGGTGTTCAACCCTCTTACAAAGGAGAAAGCTCGAAGAAAATGGCGGCTCTTGATCATGGATGGGCACAGCAGCCATACAACGATGGACTTTCTATCTCATTGTGCTGGGGAGCGCATATTGGTACTAATCTATCCTCCCGCACAGTACCCACATTCTGCAGCCGCTCGATGTGGTATGCTTCTCGCCATTAGCAACCAACTACTCTACAGTTCTTGCGAATCACCTCCACAACAGCCAAGGTTTAACGCCTGTCAAGAGGGGTAATTTCTTCAGGATCTTCTGGAAAGCATGGACGCAAACGTTTACTGAGGAGCTTATTCTCCGCTCCTTTGAGGCAGTGGGGATCGCTCCGCTCAACCCCAACGTGATACTCAACCGCTTTACCCCCAGCCAAGCGGAGGCAGCTGCAGCACAAGTCTTCAATGAAGCTGAGACTGGCGACGAAATGACAGGATTTGGCGGCAATCGGTGCAGGACCCGACCGCGGATGAGGCAAAGGAGCTGCGGCAAACCCTTCATCAGCTTAAGAACCAAAACGAGCTGCTGAAGATGGAGAGAGACAACATACAAGATGTTCTCAGTCACTTTAAGAGCAACTCTACAAAGAGTAAGCCTCTGCCGCTTATTCAGCGCAAAGAGACTCGCTCAAAGACACAACGGTAATCTCCCCGGGGTGTGAATGAGGCTCAACACCTTCAGAACGTATTCGAGCAGGAGGAGAGGGACGACGAGTTCCGCAAACACACTGAGCGAGAGTTCCGTGAGTCTGACAGGAAGCTGAAGCAAAAGCTTGATGCTGAGAAGAAAGCTGCTGCTGCAACGAGGAGAAAGGAGGCTGCTGAGCGAGCGCAGCTGAAGCGCGAGGAAGCAGCTAAGCGCAAAGCTGCACGAGAGCGTCAAAAGCAGAAGCTATACAACTGCGCGAAAGAGGCAAGCGGAAAGCCTCGCAGTCTGCAGCGCCTAGAAAGAAGCAGAGTCAGGGTGCTGAAGCTGCCCGTAGTTGTCGTGTTGCAACGGCGCGTTCCCCAACAACTCCACCCATATACAACAGCCGTGGCCGCAAAATCGCTCCACGCAGAGAGTTTGAGCCTGGCAACTGATTGAAATAGTTAACAGAGTACTGCTTCAAACTTTCTAAGGATAATAGCTACTGTGCGTGGCTCTACAGCTTCATCTGTCTACATTGCGTAAAGTGGTTGGGGTGGGCGGCACGCAAACATGGGCGGCACGCCTCAACCAACCTGTATCTGGCTGAGCGTTCACTGGGAAGCCCGCATCTTGGCAGTCTCGAGCTCGTAGTAGGCCAAGCGCTCCTGCATCGCTCCAGCCTGCAATACTGCGTCCACTAGGCTGAACCCCAGGCTCGAGCTGGCGAAATCGCCCGCGAGCCCGCAGTCGAAGCTGGGCGCCAGCGGGCATGGCGGTGCCGACGCAGACAACGCGATGCACGGCTCGCCGGACTGCGCGCCCTTCCAGGTCACTATCTCTGGCAGGTCTGGCAGATCGGGCCATGTGGACGTCGCAGCACAGCCGCTCGCGCTCGGCCAGCATAGCGACGTCTGAACGTCAGCTGGCGGCGTGGGAAACGGAGCCGAGCGGTCGACCGCCGGCTCGCGCGCTAACGCGGCGCGGGTAGACTGGTGCGGAGGCGCGGAGACCTCATCCCAACTGAGATCGGACGTGCCAGCGTCTGCGGCTCTTGGCACCACAGCGAAGGCGTCTCCGCATTGGTAGCCGTCCTCCACAGACGCCAGCGCGAGGCTGTTGTCTGCCTGTACAGGGAGCAGACCGCTCTCGAAGTCTTTGGCAAAGTCGGACAATTCGATCGTCTGCTCTGTTGGCGTCGACTGCTGGAGCTGTGCCGGCCGCTCTGCCTCCACAGAGCGGGCCTGTTGGTCTGACGGCACCGGCTGCGCCGCCTGCACCGATTGCACCCACTGCTCCAGCTGCTCCGAATGCAACGACTGCACAGATGGCAATGATGGCAACGATGGCAACGATGGCAACGACGGCAACGACGGCAACGAAGGTAACGACGGTAACGACGACACGGACACCTCCAGCTGCATCTCCTGCTTAGACTGCAATGACACGACAGAGTAGGATCGATATCGGTGGCGAGCACCGCAATCAGACACGCCTCCCGACGCATGTCTCGGATGGCTTTCTGGCGCCGCCTGCACGGCTTTGAGCGCCTCGTGCTCCTGCAAGAGCGCATTGTACATGGTTTGCACGGCCTCCAGCTCTCTCTCGGTCTTCCGAGCCTTCTCTATCTTCCTCTGCCGGAAGCTGCGCTGTGCAATCCTGTTCTGTTCTCTTCTGGTTGATCCAGGCATGGCAGCTGTGCGTGGCATGGGTGTGCCCGTTGTGTAGTAGCACGGAGCGGCAGTATTAAATACGCTCCCGTGGCGATCACTCTGGTCTGTGCAGGTCCGTTTGTTATCTATACTATTTTTTCAAAAAAAAGGGGGTTGTAGATTTTATAGAACGAAAGTTAACCATCCTACTCCTCAGACCAGTAACAATAAAGAGTGAAATCAATGATTAGCTGGTCTAATTGACGGAGATGGAACTTTTTACTTAAGTAAAAAAGGATATGCTAGTCTAGAAATTACTACGGATATAAGAAGTGAACACGCACTACAGATTATTAAAAATGTGTGCGGCTTACTAGAGGGTCTCCATCCTTATGAAAGCATCACGGATGCTGCCTCTCCACACTGAGCTCTCCAGTGCGCATCAGTCAGCGCAGCTGCTTACCACATCGCGAACGAGCAGCTCCAGCACCACGGCTGCGACATAGAGCTGTTCTTGCACGGTAGCCGGTCTAAGGATGGCCCTGCTAGACTAGCGTTCCCTGTGGGTGAGTGTTGCTAAGCACGACTGCTCCACAGCAACCTCCACGCCGACTGCTCCACAATGGCTGCTCCACAACATCTATTCCCAGACCATCGGGTCTGACACAGGGCTGCGTCTGGCAGCTGTTCTGCTTCAGTCGGTTCATCGAGGCTGACCTGAGCTGCTGAACCTGCTGAGCACTGTTGAGCACCGCTCGACGCGGCGAGCTGCCGCAGGGAGTTCGTGACAGCGCCCGCACTCGCTCACGACGGTCCACCGCACCGCCAGCAGCGCGATGTTCTGGTAGTACTGGCCGAAAGCGGTGCGGGCTGACACTGGCGTCGAGAGTTGGCCGGCAGCAGGTTGGCGAGTCTACAGCACGAGGCAGGTCGCTCGTTAACCCAGAACCGAAGATGAAGCCTCGAGATAGCGTAGCACAATCACCAGCCCTTCTCTAATCCCGCAAGATCCATGCAGACTTGCAAGGCGAGCTGTTCATAGTATAGTCTGCAGGACAGTCCACAGGACAGTCCACAGGATAGTCCATAGAATAGCCCACAGAGCTGCACAGGGAGCGGTTCACAGAGAGCAGCAAAGTTCCGCTGTTGTTGACTGGCTCTGCTCCGCTCGGTGACCTGCTCCTTTTGCTCCTGTCCACGCACGACTAAGGTCATCAGATCAGCGCGGCCTGGGCACGACGCAGTGCGCAACAGCCTCAGCATCTCAGTCTTCTGCATGCCAGCAAAGCGATCTACATAGAATTACGCTTGACAGGATCTTCGCTGCGCTACACACCCACACCCACACCCACACACAGTCTCATTTGCACTCGCACTCACACTCACACTCACTATGAGCATCTCGACGCACTTCCTGCTACTGCTCTCCCTGCTGGCCGCAGCCTCGCTGGGAGATGGCATACTTGGCTTCAACTACGGTTCGCACTGGAGCAACTACACTGCGAAGACAGCGAGCGACTTCGAGCGGCAGTTCGAACGCGCAAAAGCGGTGCGAGGCTCACCGCCCCACGCCAGGTTGTTCACGACCGTGCAGCACGAGACCGCAGACGACGTCATTGCAGCCCTGCAGCCCGCCATCGACACCCAAGACGAGGCTGGGCTTGTGGCCCTACCAAGGAGGCATAGAGCACGAGCTCTCCACTATCAACAGAGCCCTCGACCGCTACGGCCACGCCCTGGTCGATCTCCTGGACGGCATCTCCGTCGGGAACGAAAACCTCCACCGGGCGGCCAACAGCTGCGATCCGGACTGCGCGGACGTCCCCACCGTCAAGCGCTGGATCGACACGGTCCGCGCCAACGTCTTCAGCGGCCCCTTCGCAGCTGCCATGGCCGACAAGAAGATCGGACACGTCGACACCGTACGCTCCTGGGCGGCAGGCGGACCGGGCACGGCCGACCGGATCGCGAGCTGCGACTTTGTCAGCATCACCATCTATCCTTCCTTGGGTGGCGTGTCCGTACAGAGCAACGAACGGAGCGTGCTCTCGCTGCTTGCAGACTCGCGCAGTCTCGCTAGCGCGAAGCCCTTCTTCGTCGCTGAGATCGGCTGGCCTTGGACCGGAGCAGCCGTCGCGCAGGCTCAGGCCGAGCCGCAGAACATGAAGCAGTACTGGGACATCGTAGCTTGGAAGCTGCTCAAGGGATACGACGCGCGGTGGAACCAGCTCGAAGACGACTCGCACGACGGGTTCCAGTGGGCCGTCCGCGATCCCGCGACGGGTTCCAGTGGGCCGTCCGCGATCCCGCGACGGGCCAGCCCCGCTTCGACGTCGCATGCGCTGGAGACACGCAGCGGCCGTCGTCGAGCGCGCTGGCGGTCGCAACAAGCTCGTCAGGGAGCAACGAGGCTGCCTGCGGCTGCCGCACCTGCGAGCCATGGTAGCTGCCAGTAGAGCCGTCGCTGGCGCGATTTGCAAGATCTGCACCCCGCGGGCAGAGAAGCAGGGCGTAGCACTCCCGCACGAGCAAACGTTTCCATTCACACTGTAATACATGGGTCCTAGCTCGCAATCGCCGTGCAGCTGTACCTTGCAGATGAACACCGGACGCAGAACCCCGCACGGCCCTTGTCTGATATGGGTTGTTCCCGAAATTCCAGCAATCGGTTAGCGTGCGGGGCAAGGCTTAGGATGACGTCGGTAGCTTCTGCTCACCAAAACCTCATACAAATGAGATTCTGAGTACATTTTAAGACTTCTGAATTGCTCTAACTGATATTAAGGCTTCGATTTTGAGCTATTGTGAGCTTTTATGGCGTTGTGACGCCGTTAACGCGTCCGAAGAAGCCCTCCGCCCCATCAGCAGCCGCACGAGAGCCGCCTGTTACACCCACACCTGCACCAAATCGTCAGCGGAAGCGCACTCAAAATTTCAACAGCGGCGTTAATGCTACCTCAAAGAAGCTGAAGAAGCAGCCAAAAAGTCGCCTACTGAAGCCAAAGACGAAGGCGCCAGCGACGTCGCGCGAGCCTATGGAAGCACTACAAGCCAGCCAGTTCGCGGCTGCCATACAGGCGGAGGAGATACTCGTGAGAACTGCAGTAGAGCTTCAAAAAAGCAGAAACTAATAATTAGAGGTCAAGGCAATGAACGGGCGCATTAATTTACCACATGATCAGGCTTGTAGGTGATGCGTTGGACAATTTGATTACCCCGCCACAATCACGTGTGCACAAGGTATTTCGGACAGCATCATGAGCGACGATGGCGGCACGGTAAAGTCAACGTCGTGCGTAGGTCGTTGAACTCGAAGCATCCCCGTGGACTAGCCCATCCGCCAGAATGGTCCGCTGCTAACTTGTATGCCCTAAATGGCAGGACGGAGAGTGCAGCGCCCTTTTCTGTGCTTTGCAGCGATAGATGGGTCCTTTTCTGCTAACCCCCAACGTGCTCGACACGCCACACCATCTTTACATTCACGCCACTCACTCAGCTTGCGTCTCCAAGCATGCTCGCTTCACTTGACGCGCACAGACTCACAGAACCTCGCCAAGCGCGCAGTGGTCGATTGCAGGCCGCGTCGTTCCCGAAGGAGATCTCCACGAACACGCAACAGAACGCTCAGCAAGGGCGCACTGATTTGGCAGCTGTGGCGCTACCGTTCCCTTGGGCCGCTAGACTCGACGAATAGACAGAATGGACGGACATGGTAGCAAGGCATAGCGAATGGCGATACGACGCGGAGACGACAGGCCGAGGCGGAGCGCGCTGCGTGGACGCCTCTCTCTGGGCACGCTGGCTAGCAGTCCGTCGTGCCTGGACGTGGTGCTGCCGGAAGCACAGCACACGTCTTTGAACGCTCAGTGCTCGATGCTCGATGCTCAATGCTTGGTAGTCGACGATTGGTGCTACATGCTTTGCGAGCCAGCACACCCAGCAGATGCACAAAGGCCCTCGATGACCGCCTCGCAGCGATCTTTCCCTCCTGGCCGCTAGCGAGCTCATTCGGCCAGCGGGTCTCGACACAATATTACGACCGTGCTGCGCTCCCCCGTTGGAATCCCCATAGCAGCGAGCGAGCGCGGTTGACGTCCCAGTGAAGGGCTCTCTGTCCTGCAGACCGACGTGGTGCTTGCTGCAGGCAACGTATATAGCACCCGGCCAGGATCCAAGGCCAGCAAGATCGCTGATCGCTGATCGCAGCTGCATGGCTCGTGCTGTTGTAGTCCGCTTCCGCTGTGCGCCAACGACATGACCGACGAAAAAAAGAAGTTGCAGAACAAGCTTAACCAGAGAAAGTACAGGCAGGAAAAGCTTCTCGGTTACGTGCCGAAGAGTGGCGGTCGCCGCGGACGGCCGAGGGAGCCTGGCACGTACAGAAAACGTGAGTCTAAGCTGCTTCGCAACCGTGCAGAGAGATCTGACCAAGCAAGAGCCATGCGGGGACAATGCAGAACTGGAGCAGCATCGACACAGCGCGTCTGCAGGCACAGACTGCGAGCTGCGGGTCAATGCTACTGCAGCGGCGGCGCGCAGTGCCCCAGTCACAGGCGTGTCACCCGAAGCGTGCACGCCGACACTCCAGACATCAGACAAGTATCTAGTAGTTGCGGGAGACGCTCAGACGGCTGAAAACGCTTGCCCGGACTACCTTGCCAACCCTCTGCAGCCATCAGACTATCACTGCTCGAGTGCTGCGAGTCGTGCAGCTGCACCACGTTACCCGCCTCTTGCACCCTTTCCGCTTGCCGCACGCTGTCCGCTCCCCGCACTCTCTCCAGACTCTGCGCACTCATTGGATTCTCCCCAGTCCTCGGGCCCTCCGACTCCGATGCACGCGTCGTTCGAGGAGCACAGGTGGCAGCTGCAAGCGAGCACCTGTTGACCAAGGCCCTGCGTGTTCAAGGGTTCCGCGGTGAGATTGTCTAGTCTATATTCGACCACGGTGTGCGTCCCTCCGGTGTGCATTCCTACGATGTTCATAGAGGACGCCTTGTGGTCTCGTAGACTCACGCACTCTATGATGTCTATGTCTCTGGCCCGTAATATCTGCGACTAGAGCTGGCTGGAGGCAGACGTGAACCTGTGTCTGGCGTGACTCAGATCTGTTGCAATGCAGGCCTGTCACGACTCATGCCGGCTACGGCTCACGCCTTTCACTTCACAACTCACCTTTCACAATATTACCTGTCACCTTTCACAACTCAAACTGTCACATCTTTGGCGCACCAGCAAGCGATGCGCGAGCCCTCGTAATTACAATCGACTCGGCGAGAGTGCTGGGCAAGACGTAAGCGTTAAAGCAATGCAGATCAGCGACGATTCAGCTGCTACCTGCGCCATCCTTGCTACTCTTACGTGATCCTTGCATTATCACACTATGCAATCGTATTACCGCTCTGGCCGTTGTCTCGCTGATGTAAAGATAGAACCGCCCAAGTCCGCAGTCTGAGCGTCACGGCGATGTTGGGCGAGTGCAGCTTGTTGGTGAGTGATTCCGGGCACTCAGGCATGCTCATCGCGCGCAACGGACCTCGGGCTCCCTATCGTTCACAGCACCACCCAGGAGCGTCCAACCGCCAGGCGCTGCCTCCATCGTCTTGTCTCTCCGAGTTTCCCCATCTTCCCAATCCCCCAGCGGTGCCGGTCCGGAGCCCCGTCTGTGTCAAGGCACTCGCTCGCTCGCCGCCTTGCTATGTGGGATCGACTATGCGCCTACGGCAGGTTGCTGAGGGCCGGGCCAACGCGTACAACTACGTTGCTCTCACCAATTTGTCCGTAGCACGCTCGCGCGCCAGCCTGTCGATCGCGACGGCGGCCTGTTTCGCCGTCACGCTCATTATGCTCGTTCGCGCCTTCCGCCCCGCAGAGGCGACCGGGCAGCACGCGGTGCTCAAGGCAGCCGACGGATCCGACGATGGACCAATACCCAGCATCGTGCACTACGCTTGCATCAAAGAAGACGCGAGCTCGGTGCTGCACTTCCCGTTTGCGAGCTTCCTTGCTGTGTTCGCTGCGGTTGTATACCTCAAGCCCGCGCGCATCTAAATCCACATCGACTTCAACGACACCGAGATCAAGGATGCAGGCGTCCAGGGCGATCGATGGACGAAGGTCCTGGTCGCTCACCCCTTCTTCGCCGACCTCGTCTGGAATCAAGTCAAGGTGCCCACCTTTGCCGGTCAGAACGACGACGAGCGCATCTCGGCTGTCCAGTACAAGTTCGACCTTGTTCGCTGAGAAGCTATCGCGCCGGTCGGCAAGATCTACCTAGACTGGGATGTGGTGCCGCTGCGGCCGCTGACGCTGCTGCTGAACGCTGGCTTCGCCTTCGTCGGCGGTCGCCAGAACGGCGGCGCTGCCGAAGACGGCTCCGTCAACGGCACCATCAACAACAGCGCCTTCATGACGAAGCCGAACAGCGCCATGGCGCGCATCGCGATGCACGAGCAGCACGTGCAGTTCACCGACGCCAAGTGGGAATCGAATTTGCGCAGCATGACCCGCATCGCCAAGCATCTCGTCGCGATCCCAAAGGAGGCCCTCATCCTCGATTGCACTGCCTTCGTGCCCACGCACTGGTTCAAAGACAGAGCCGATCTTCTCTTCTTGCTCAACGCCGGCCAACCGTCGCCTGAGGCCGTCTCGGTGGAAGCCACGGATCCAACGGAGCTGTACGCTAACGACGTGCGGAACAGAAGGTGTGCGGGGCGGGAGATGGACTTCTCGTCGACGTACTTGCTGTACGCTTTCTCGATGAGCCAGTATCTCGAGTACGTCAATCCTAGCACGATCCTGGGGCGAGAGTGCAACTCTGGCATTGCGACATATGACGTTGTCAAGAAGATGCAGGTTCTCGGCTACACCATCGTCACTGACGGCAACGACAAGCTGGCGGAGCTTTTGCCTGAGCACGAACCACCAGATGGAGGATAGCCCCTCCCCTGCAGCGCAGGTCGTGGGGAGACTACAGACAGCGCTTTCTACGGTCTCTGACGGACCTCACCTAGTTAGTTGGAACCTGGTCCTTGACCCGGCATCACTCGCGGCGGCACCTGCTCTTAGCTCAGCGAGGTTGGATTAGCGATGCAGATGCTACACACGCATTCCTACCCTCACGCGAATGCAGCAGCCGCTTCGAGCTTACGAGCGGGACACTTGTTTGAGGTAAGCGCTTCGCACGTAGGAGGAAGGCTTGCTGGAGGTGGGAGTTTCGCTTAGCGATCGTCACGACACACTATCTGGATAGATCATGTCCGATTGCGGGTACAAGCATGGTTTTACGGTGATGCTGAGGACGACAGGGGATCCCGTCGGCACCTCCACAGTACCAAGCTGCGGCCAGCCCCGCGCGTCTTCACTTCTCCAGCTGCCGCACGCTGATCATGACGTCGGCTGCAGACGATGTCTACGCCTGGGTCCAGTGCGTAGACATCGTCCAGGGCCTTGCGCAGAGCCTTTATGTAATCATCTAGACTACGAACCGTTTCTTCACTCAGCTCTCGGTCTCCCCTAGTCAGCTCCCCGATGCCGCTGTACAGCTCTGTGAACAGTATGTACAGTCCTGCGCATTCTCACTTTCGCTCCTCGGTCCTGTCGTAGCCAGTTCGGATATTGTCGAGAATCCCCGCGCAGACCTCACGTAGTGTCTCGTGAGTCGCCTCTCGAGCACATGCCGCCTCTTCAAGTGCGGTAGGAATGTCGAGATCGAAGTCAGCACACGCGCGCTTGGACATGGTCGGATGCCGTCATGTGGGCTATGGTGAGCGCTCTGCAGGCGCTCTTCACGGCGCTCTTATTGCAGACTTCGGCGGCGGTATCAGCCAGTGTTCACTGCGCAGCGCCGCCTGGAGGCTCAGCTGCGGCTCGTCACGTACATCTTTGCGCTGACACACGACGACAACAGCATTTAGCTGCCGAGTACACGCGTGTGCACATGAGAGCTGAGGTCTGTGCTGCAGACGCTTTCGACAGCGCAAACGGCCACTCGTTGACTCCAGATCCATCAGCAAGTCCATCGCCGATAACATGAAGCACTTTCGTGTACTCGTTCTCGGCCTTTGTAGCGGCACGGTCGCTGCTGCTCCTCTCAAGCGCGATGTCGAACCAGGGATTGGGTGTTTGTGTGGCACCGCGGTCGTTTACACTACCGTCTGGCGCAGTACAGTCCCCGGTGCGGACGCTGCCACCGCTGGTGGAGAGCATCTGAGCGAGCAGTCCACCGCGGCCGATACCGCGCCAGCTACCGCCTCAGCTTACGACTGCGCTCCCGGCCAACAGTCTTCCGGCGCCTTTGCCCCAGTCGTTGAGACCCCCGCTGCGACGGCCTCCGCTGTCTTTGTTTCCTCCGTCGCTGTGTCATCCATTACTGCATCTTCCGCTGCGCCTGCTCCCCGGCCTGTCACAACTTGCTATTCTCCCCTTCCAGCGGCGCCAGCTCTCACTGACGCTACCTACAGTCCCACGCCTATCTCCTCTGCTGCTACTGCCTTCGCGAGCGCAGCCCCCGCCCCTACCACCCAACAGCAACAGTCCACTGGGCCCACCGGCGCTGGCGAGCGGTTAGTTGGCGTCGATCTGACTATCAACCCCCTCACCAGCGCTCTCGGCGCCTGCGGTGAGCCTATGTACGCTACTGACATGTACGTCGCTCTCGCTGCTCCTTCCTGGAGTGCGTCCACATGCGACACCATGACCGGCAAGGCCACCAACAAGTGGTGCGGTCAGAAGATCCGCATCGAGAACGGCGGCAAGTCGGTCGACGCCACTATCATGGACATGCGCCCTGGCTGCGCCTGCTACGACATCGATCTCTCCGACGCTGCCTGGGCTGCTATCGGCATGACCGAGTAAACCCGTGTCCAGGGCAGCTGGTCGGTTGTCGATTGAGCGTCCTACTCAGCAGCTGGATGCGTGGATCGGCCATTCAGAGACGGTGAAACGCTCCGTGCAGGTCTTGATTGCGTCCTTGTAGGATATTGCTTCCGCCATCGAGATTCTAGATGCAAGGATGCGTGTGTGGTCCACACTCTTCTTCCTTCATGACAGGTGTCGCTGTCTTCTTCGTTTCCAAATCGGTCTGTAAGGTTGTTCACATAATTCTGTAGGGTGGTATGCATGCATGGTCGTGCACATGGGACCTTGGTGCCCTGAGGCTGGCCCTCTGGCGCTTGAACGATCAGATTTACATTAGACAGAATCACGAAATCAGTTAGTGCCTCCCGCTGGTGCTTCCTGAAAATACGTATGTGATACCTTTTTACAGCCGCTCACGCATTGAAGAGTCTGCACTGTTCTCCGTCTGCACTCGAGCCGTGACAGTAGATACACGTTACCAGCCGCGGCGAGAATTGCAGGTTCGGCGGATCAGACGTTCCATGCACGCAGACTTGAACTCTGGCAGTGTCCTCGTCTGCGAGGACAGCGACATGATCTCGAATTTCTCCAGTGCTTACGAGATCGCCAAAGCCCCGTGCTAGAAATGCGCTACAAGGCTGCAGCTTCCGGACAAGACATCATCCACAAAACAGTGCATTCTGTGCTGAGCGGAGCACAAAAAATTACTCATTCCAGGGGGCATTGAGCCGGATGTGCGGCAGCATGGGAAGGCTGGGCCATGCATTAAAATCGCGGCTGTAATTGTGCACGCGTTCAGGATGGGGACAGAAAGCGACAGGGGATACGACAGACTTAAAGACGTTGGCTTCTCATGTACGACCGAACGGTGGAGGTTCCTGATGAAACGCAGCGTCCTCATTCAACCGTTTGCAGTACCGTACAAGAAAGCTTCTGTGTTCTATTCCATTGCATTCTTTTCTTTCCTGACTTTTTCGCGAAGCATCGACAGGAGCTGACTGATCTATCCCGTGCACAGCCACTTTGGCTGCGCACCGACGAACGGACAGCAGATCTCGTGCCCACAACGGACTCATCCACAGCAGTCCGCATCGCAATTCGTTCTGCTTCACTATCGGGCGGACCGTCTCTGCTGTTCGAGAACTTCGAGTCTCAAAACGTAGATTCGTCTGCCCTTCAGATGTGCTGTGCATCAAGTTTACTGACCCCCTCCTCCGAGCTTCAACTGTACATCGCCCAGTGATTGGTTGGCGATGGCCAGCGCGACAGCTCAGACGATCACACAGTCTGTGGTCTGTCGGACCTGGCTCTGACCTGCAAGCAAATGGCGGTTATCGCGCGTGAGGCATTGTGCACAGCACCAATGGTGCGGTCCAGCAAAGCCAACGTCTTGATCTCTTTTCTCTTCAAGTAGCCTGGTCTGAGGGAGAAGTTCAAGTTTCTGACCGTCGAAATTGAAGAAATGCGGAAAGACACGGCGTACCCGCTTCCCATCGCACATCTCAATCCCACGGTGCTGAGTCAAAGTGAACGTCACGTCCGCAAATATGATCAGGATCACATGATAGCATCACTCAAAAGCTCATGCTTCGAAGACCACAGCATTCTGCTTGGCCTGCTCCTCACCATGCTCCCACAGCTCTCGCGCCTCTATCTCGGCGGCAGCGTAGTCCTCAACTTCCCATTTCTGCGGAACGTCGTGCCCGACGAGCCCAGCCATACCTACTGGCCGAAGCCCGACTGGGCCCGTAGCTCAAGTCTCACCTGGTTGTTGCGACCGATCGGAACTCGCCTCACCGCATTTGAGCTGCCGATAGATCTACGCCGGAACAGAGAGGAGAATACCTGGACGGCTCAAGGCGTCTGTCAGCTATCGAGTGCCTTCCCTCAACTGCAGTAGCTCAGCATCCCGCACATGGTCGTGACCGAGATCAGTCGGACGAGCGCCGCGGAAGTGGTTCCGGCAAGTCTGCACGCCCTGGTCCTTACTGATGCGCGATGCAACTGCTTCGAGCGATATTCTCGTAATATCCTCTGCGCAGATTCCTCAACTTCTAAGTTCCCGGGCCTTAAGAGGATCGCGCTGTACCACCGCTATCCTCCGCCAGGCACCGACCGAGAAATCGTCTCGAAGCTGGAAGACGCAAGCATCGAGGTTCTCGAGTACGTTTCCGACTGCTGTCTACGATCGGACGACAAGTTTTCCCACCCGTGGAAGTATTTGCCGGATGTGATTGGGATACTGGAGAACAGCAGACACAAAAAGTATTCAACGGAATGGGATCGAGCTGCGCTGCAGTGTGACAGCGACGAGGAGTGGGCGGAGATCGACCGGACAGCAAACAATGACAGCCCGTGAAATTACCTGACCTACACACCGCGTTGTTGCTGGATCATCGCAGACGCTTCAAAAATAGCCTCAGCTCGCTCCAAGTGTACTGCGAGGTTCTTGTAATCAGTTGTTATTGGCTTCGTTTCCGCTGACTGTAGTGCAATGCTTACCCTTCTCATTGCTGACATGCAGCTGCTGGATCCATCTTGACGTGACTTACGCTAGCTGTCTGACCAAGCTACAAGTGTGGAGTGAATGGGGCAGCTCAGACGCCATTCAGAGGCATCGTGCCGAAAGAAGCAATCCGAACGATGAGAGCAAGTATCGCCTGTGAGATCGGTGACGAAGCATAGACTGAGCTACGCGCCGCACAGCTGTGTCCGAGTGCAAGGTAGGCACTGACCATCGCGATGCAGTCGCCACGGCCTGTTCACTGCGAAGGTGTTTGAAGGAGTTTTTCGCAGTTTACCAACGGCCTGGCCCCTGGTTTCATGCAATGCAAGCTAATGTGATGAGATTAGTAGGTCACCCCAAAATCAAGTCTGCATCAGTGCAGTAATGGAGGACAGAAGGACGTGAAGTTATGTTAGCGATCTCTTACTTTCATTGGAGCATAGCCTTGCCTTCCAACTTTCGAACATATCGGGCCAAGTACGGACGGTAATTTGCCGCAGCGGGTATGGATGCTCGCCGACAGATCCCATTGTCGCTGACAACACCTCGCCGAGCGGTGTGGTGTGGCTCGAAGACGCTGTAAGCTCGAGAGAGTTACAGAAAACCACTGAAACAGACATATTACGGTCGCCTCATCACTTGGGAGCGAAAGTCAGGGTTGCGTGGTGAATGTCTCATTATAGACCGCATGTGATGCCTGTACATAGCCAACAGCCTTTGATACACATCGCTAGTAGAATGAATGCTTTTCCCAACGCCAACTCTATGAGTCTAGAAAATCCGTGATCGAAATAAGCTACAACAGAACTCTTGTCGAGCGAGTGTTGGCGCAAGTCTGGTCTGGTTGGCTCGTTGGGCGCAGGGCGGAACGGCCACGAAGAAGGCAAATCCATCATATCGGGATAGGGACTAGGCACGTAAGGAGCAAAAACTGGCTGCTCCATTGCGTAGACGGGCGAGCTGTCCGATCGATCAGCTGTGCCTTGAACCTCTGCGTTGTTGATACGTACCAAGGCGGCTCGTGTATACCGCTTAGTGGTATGGGATCAAGCGGTGCTAAGCAGGTTTTTGCTGCTGTTTGCAGAAATGTTGCGGACGGCATCTTTGGCTGGTTGGCGGGCAAAATATTATACGAGGGTTAGCACTGAAAACAGGTTCGTACCCTACAGTTCCTGGCAGGGCAAAGAGGGACTGCTCCAGCTGTCCATCGGCAGACAACATACTACAGATGCGAGTATCCAAATGTTCGGTACCTGACTATCCTGCATTCGAACCTGCACACGGTACGTACACAGGCTATCCAGGGAACTGTCAGTTTGTAATGAGACATTGAACTCAGCGAGGCGAGCTTGCAAGGATGCCTCGTCTGCTCGAGCACACGACGCTGTAGGCGCTAATGAAGGCCTCAAGCCTGAACTGGCTTTGTTCGACACTACGGGAAAAGCGATCAATGCTGCTCAGGACGATTTCCGTCAATCTGGTGTGATGCATCGACCCGCATCATCTCATCGACAGCTGCTCCTTCGTTAGCGAAAGCCATACCAACTGGCGCCTCGTCACGACGTACGGACGCTGAGATGCATGACCTCCACAATAGCAATAGCGAGCCAAGACTTGCTCTGACTGGCTGCGTGGGACCCATGGCAGGGTCCTGTGGAGCACGCAACATCAAGCCGCCAACGTCTTCGTGCGTGGGGGATGTCATTGATGGTTGCCGCTGCGCAGTGGGACGCTACGCTAAACCGCAGAACGTGCCTGGACTGGTGCAACGAGCGCTGTCGCTTCGACGACTTCCCGATCACTCGCGTTGTCAACCGAGAGGAAGTTGGCACCTCGGTGACACGCGCACGAAGAACTTTCCTGTAATCCCTACTGCGTCACACCAATCCCGCGACGCAGCGGGTTGGCACGCACAGCCATTTGTTGTGGAGAGGACTCGTTCAGCTTCGCGGAAGTAAAATGAGGCAAGTTGGAAACTGCACTGACTCACTCGATCTGTCCGCCCACACATCAGCGAAGGCTGACGTTCAACCCTCCCAGATCGACTCGGGAAGGGATCGCCAAACACGCGATACGAAGAGAGATCTCTGCAGTGCTGTAGAGGACCATGATGCTCCTTGTCGCACACCTGATCAGGGGAACAGCAAGGCTGGCCTTTGTTCGACCCTGTCCGGTCCTGAAGCGCAACTCGACAGGGGTCTTGCACCATTTGTCGGCAGGCGAAAGGTACGGCTGTTGTCGGACTTATCCTCATCAATTGTTTGCAAGACTCGTCTGCGCGCGCTGCCTGCACTCTATTGTCGCCTTCGCTTGTGTCAGGCATCCCTGCAATCGCGCTCCCGCACGCCTCCTAGCGACCACGCGACGCGACGCGACGTGCTCCGACGCGCCGAAGCTTCCACCTCGACGCCAACTTCTCAGCAACGCGCCGCAATACCGCCCAAATCTTCCGCAACGTCGTCTGGCCGAAAGCATACAGCGCAATTCTCGCGCAGTGGCGGCGCATCGCTGGGCGGGCGCAAAGAGAGCGGCAAGAGACTAGGTGCGCCGGGCCCGGCGCCGCAGCGCACGAAGCGGTATAGACCTGGAACCGTGGCACTGCGCGAGACCTTGAAGTACCAGAAGACGACGGACCTGTTGCATTTGAAGCTGCCGTTTCAAAGATTGGTGAGTGCACCTCGCGCTGCTCGGTGCGGCTGAGAGCGAAGCGCGAGGAATGAGTAGAGCTCCGATGTTTGGAGGCAGTCTCGGATCTCGAATCGCATCGCTAACGATCAGTAGATGAGGAAGATCGCGCAGAATGCACGTGACGACGATGCGCCGAGTCGGTGGCAGTCGCAAGCTCTGTTTGCGCTGCAAGAAGCCGCAGAAGCGTTTCTGGTGGACCTCTTCCACGACGCGAACCTATGCGCGATCCATGCCAAGCGCGTCACTGTCCAGCAGAAAGACATCCAACTCGCAAGACGACTGCGAGCAGCGTGGGGTGCGCCAGTCTGAGGTGTTCTAGAGGGCAGGCTATGAGAGACGGTCATGCTCATGTTCAATGTTCATGCTCGGTGTATACAGTAGTGGGTATAGAGCTCGTTGTGAAGCGCTTGATGAGCGCTTCAGCTCTGTCAGAAGTTCATTCGAGCACCAGACCCGGGTCCTCGCCACCAGTCCCGCCTGGGAGCTTCAAACTCGAAGAACGCTCCCTTTGACGCGGTCGACCGTGGGTCGTGACTCTGGTGCCGCGACAGCTGAGCGGGCTTGCATGCCAGCATGACCGACCATTGCCTGTGCACCGATGCGGACTCCAGAGCAGGGCGCCACGCCACGCCATGGACGACGGACGACGACGCGCCTGCGCATGGACTCTTCTGCCGCGGGGAGGCTCCGAAGGGTGTTCTTTGCAGACTGGTTGTGGCTAGCGTCGGCGCGGGTAATTGCAGCACTTCCGCGCGATTTGAGCTAGCGTTACTGTACTCATCCGGCCTGTTCGCGACGACGAATTTGTGTGTAGGCATGTCCCTGGTCATGTCCAGTAGTGGCTGACTGTGCCCCTTGTCACCCTCAGTGATCGTCCAGTGCGAGATCGTGCTCTCGCTCGCTCTTGCAGCTACAGTCGTAATCACACCCTTAGAGATGTCTGTCACTACGCACGGCGAGACGTGCAGCCGAGCAAGCCTCGAGCTGTGCAGGTGTGCGCTGACACAGCATCACGCCTCGACGCTACTTCATACTCGACAGCCCCGGCAGCGGTCGTCTACACTCACAATGGCCCTTCGCAGCTCGATGCTGGCAGTCTGCGTGCGCGGTGTCCTCCACGCGCTGGCTTGCGCTTTCGCGCGCCTCGCCGGCGTCTCTCGTGCTGTGCGCCAGCCGCTACCGTGGTACACGCCGTGACGCACGGCCCCGCGTGCCGCCCGCCCAACCACCCTCAGTCACTTTTCAGAAATGAGGTCATTGAGCCACGTACAATTGTTATTATTGCGAGGTTTTTTGGTGGAGTGATGTGTTGATATCTACAACAGTGTATAGTAAAGGATTAATAATTCCGAGTAGCGGTGCAGCTGCTGCGAGTGGTATGGGTGCGGGCTGGCGGAGGAGGACTTGGAGCAACAGCACCACGACAAGGCGCCACAACACGACGCTTCTTGGCTGCAGGCGTCTTAGGAGTAATTAAAGCCTTGCACTTGCCTTTGTTAGGCAATTAGGAGGCTTTTTAAGCGTTGCAAGCTTCTTTATCTTTCTGCCTTTGCAGTTTGCAAGTGTCAATTGCTGCGCGCTCTTCTGCGCGCTCTCTGTCACAAACAACTTTAGCTGCAGCAGCCGCCTTGCGCTTCTGTTCTTTAATCTTATTGTTATATAACTTATTAGCAGCCTTAAGCTCCTTTACTAAGGCCTTTTTAAGCTCCTTTGCATGCGCAGTCTCCTTTAGAATCTGCTCTCTATAGCGGGCTTCCTTAAATAATTAAGGCAACTACTAGCAAGCTCCTCCCTAGTTATCTAATATTAGCTTAACTAGATTAAGTGCTTTGCTCTTCTTATCCTACTTCTTCTTAATTGCAAGAGACTTACTAAGCCTGTCCTTCTTATTACAAAGTAGCTTATTATTGATCGCAAGTATGTGGACTTTCTAATAGAGGGCGCGCGCCTCCTCTGAGCTTTTATCCGCTACAACAGAGTCTAATTTGCTTATTAAACTACGTGCTGTTGTACCTGACGGAGGCGGCGGAGGAGTTGACGTATCAGCAGCTCCTTCAGGAAAGCGCTTGAGTACTTTGTCGCGATTGAGCGGGTGAAGGCCTGCTCCCTATTATACTTGTCTCGAATCAGAGTTGATTGCGACTCAAATTCTAGGGTATTGCTTGGGGTTTGCGACTGCCAGGGCTTGTTGTTTGTAGGGAGTAGCAGTGATAGAGTGCGCAGCTTCACATTAAGGGTTAATATAACCTGTTCTAGATTAAACAGGACTAAGCTAGCTCCTTAGAACCCTCCCTAGATGTTACTGGCAGTAATAGCAGTATTGTAGGCCGCTTTAAAGTATAGCAGGAACTCTAGCTTTGTAATGTAGTTAATCTAGTTGCGCATGGCGTTTTTGGCTTAGCGCGAGTACGCCTTCTTTAGAGGGGCAAAACAGCCCACATTAAGGGGCTGCAGGAGGTGCGATAAGTGCAGAGGTATGCATATAGGGATAATCTTGTTGTCCTTGCAGTATTGCTGGAATTAGAGGGAGTTGTAGCTCTTATAGCCATCGACAATAAGCATGCAGTAGGTGCCAACAGTATGTCCCTTTGAATGCGCATTAAAGTGCTTCAGCTAGTCAAAAGTAAGATTATTAGTAGTCTAACTGTTCTTAGAGATGCCAATAACCTAGTCCTGGGGTAGGTCTTCGTCCTTGTACTAATTAGAGAGGTGGTTGCGCGCTTTGAAGATAATAAAGGGCAGAATAGCCTATCCTTTAGCATTAATGCCCTAGATGATGTTGAAGTCGTACCTGGACGGAGTCCAATAGTGTACTAGTTCGTAGTTGGTTCTCGAGGATGGGTGATGGTTCTAGAACAGTAGGGTGAACTGCGTCTAGACGAAGTCTAATATAGCAGCTCAGGGGTTAACAATAGATAACGTGCAATACAATCTGTTGTGTCAAGGGTTAACCAAGGTCTAAGCAATGCGCAATGCAGCTAGTTGTGGTTAAGGTGAGATTCCAAGAAGTAACTTAATTAACTGAGTTAAACACAAGCCATAAGGGTTGTGTTCCTACATGTTATATACTTGTAAGGAGAGTTTAGTAATCAGTGATATTGCCTGGGTGATCAGTGGTACTGATCGCACTAATCACTGATCCTACTGATCACACTGATCACAGTGATCATAGCCCCACTGATCACACTAATCACTTCAGCCACGCCAAGACTAATCACTTGTGGTCACGTGACTGGGTCTTGTTTGTGGCCTTCCTCAGGCTCGTGGCCTGACCAGTAATTGTCCTCGACCTGTCGCGTAGCTGTGTGATAACCAGCTCGGAACTTAGATCTGAGCCAAGTTCCGATACCTGTCCGACTCAGACCCTGGCCAGATCCTGGTTACTCACAAGCCCCTATCTTGACCCTGGACTATCAGACAGGATATAAAGGCAGCATAGGTAGCAAGGTAGACTAACAGCTTTTGAGTATCCTTCGTACAAGACCTATAGGAATAGAGGAATCTCCTGTGTCCCAGTCCCAGTGCTCCCATACACCTCGTAGCGGATTCCCACACGTTTCAGAGCCCTCTATCATCCTGCGTCGTTACATTATACTCAAAAGCTCGTCCCAGCCGGTGACAGCCTCTAAATAATATCGCAACTTGTTCAGTCGTTACTTCAGACCAACTCAGAGCACTCTGCTACCTAAGTCAGTGCTGCTACCACGCATTATTCAGCAAAACAGTTAGGATACCAGAGACCTCCTGACGACCAAAGCCTTTAGGTTTGGACCTTCCTGCGAAACCTTATCGCAGGATTACTTCAGCAGAAGTCGCGTTAGATTGCGCTAAGGTAGAGACTCAGAGACTACCAATAACCCACCCAACTCAGACCCAACACCAATGTCAGGCACCAACACAGGACCTACATTAAGGTCGCACAATCAATCTGGATCACAGAGATCCCAAGAACCGCTCGCGCCTGCGCGCGATAATACTCCAGAACGAATCGGTGTTGATCCAGAGATTAACCCTAACGATCCCGCCCTGGAGATAGCTAAGCTAAGGCAGGAGCTTGCCAAGCTCAGAGCTAGTCTTCCGCCAGCGGACCACCCACTTCCCACCACTGAGACCCCCCCAATGCGATATCAGCAATCCCCAGTTGCTCGACTACCTTCCGAGCCTGTTTCGCTATACACCCCACCAAGGTTATCCAAAAGGACTCCGAACATTGAAGTTCTTACGGATGGCAAGAACCCCACCTTCTCCCAATGGAGGGCGTCGATAGAGGACAGGCTCGAGATCAACTCCGATCACTACCGCACTGTAAGAGCACGCATGGCTCTAGTGTGGGGTCACACCTCAGGATTGGCTAAGGAATACCTGGAACCCCAGTACCTATCCAATGACGATGCAAATCAGTTCCATACGGCAGAAGAGATGATTCAACTTCTTAAATCGTACTTTGTTACAGGAAACAAGCAAGCAGAGAGCCAAGCAGTTTTTGATAAGCTGCAAATAGATAAGGCAGAAACGTTCCCCGCCTTTAAAAGCAGGTTCCTCAGCGCCGCCATTAAGGGTCAGGTACCCCAATCAGAATAGTTTCACTATCTCTAGACCAAACTCACCCCAGGCCTCCGAATACCCAATCTTAGTTTTAAGCAGCAGTGGCATAACTCCTTCCCTCATATGGTAGAACACCTTACCGCCTACGATATAGAACGAAGGAACAACCCCCTCCCACAGAGTCAAGTTATCCCGCCTCCATCGCGACCATCAAGAATGACTTCGGATGCCAAACGGATCCCTGCCCAGACGTACTCACAGGAGAACTCAATACCGAATCACGGTACCTTCATTCGTCCTCCTACCTTGCCTCGTCAGACTCCCAATACTCCTAGTCCTGTACAAGAAGCGCCCCCGCCTACGTGCTACAACTGTGGCAAGCCAGGTCACTTCGCGAAGGAGTGCACCGCTCCGCGAGTACGTGAAATCGAGGTGCAGCATGAGGAGTATGAAGATGCTATGGAGGAATTCGAGGATAACACACCTATGGGAAACGGACCCGCCCGGGGGCAAGACTCCACCCGGGCCTAAATCAATATAACTTGTCTAACCTTTCGTTGTCTCGCCTTTTTAGCGGACCCCACTTCTTAGTATCTACTACTCTTTGTAGCCAAGGGCTCGGAGTTCGACTCCACTCCTTAGTTAACACCAGAGCCCAAGGTTTCTTATTTCTTAACTCAAACATTGCTTATTCTATTTCCCAAGCTCTTTGGACCCCTCTCCAAAAGCTACCCTTTTGGGTCCAGGTCAAAGGTTTTCAAGACCAAATCACGTCCCCAGTAACCCAGTACCTTCGGTTACACATAATTATCGACGGAAGGAAGGTTCGCAACTACCCCTTCATTGTCGTCGACCTCGGGTCACAGGATTGCATCATTGGCATCAAATGGTTGAAGAGGTTCAAGCTAAAACTCAATACGGAGCGCTCTCGGTTAATATGGCCGGAGAAGTACCCCCGCTCGTATGACCCCGCTCCTCCATTGCTGATGAGGTTGCAACAAAACACCCCACAAGATACTGTTATGTTAGACGTTCAGCGACGAGATTAACTGTGGGAACAGGAGGAGTTTCGGCAACAGCACAGCCCGCAGACTCGTATCTAACGTTTTCGAGGCTGCCTCAAAATACCAAAGTCTCAAATATGTCCGCCGCCCAGTCCTCCTAGACCCAGACAGATCCGAAACCAGCCCCAACTAATTCTAACCTTAGACACCACCATTTCTGTTATATCAGCAAATGCTTTCCATTACTCCATGCAAAAACCACAAAATGAATTCTTCACCACCAGTCTGTACAAAATCAACCAAGTCCTGGAAGAGGTTCGTATAGCAGACAACCCTAAGAACGCGCAGTTATTAAAGGAACGGCTGCCTGCAAGATATGAGAAATACGCGGATGTTTTCAGCAAGCGCGAGGCCAAGAGTCTTCCAGAACACCGCCCATACAACCATAAGATCGTTCTTGAAGAACCTTTGCCTAATTCATACTCTCCGCTGTACAAGTCCAACCTAGAGGAACTAGAAGCGATCAAGAAGTTCGTACAGGACCAGTTACGTCACGGCTAGATCAAACACAGCCGGAGCCCGTTCGCCTCTCCCATTCTTTGCGTACGTAAGCCAAATGGAAGTCTACGAATCTGTGTAGATTATCAAAAGCTCAACAACCTTACCCATAAGGATTCGTATCCGATTCCCCGCATAGACGAGTTGTTGGCCCGTCCTTCTAAGGCTAAGATCTTCACCAAGTTTGATATCCGATCTGCCTTCAACAGGATCCGCATGGACCCAACTTCGGAGGAGTACACCACGTTTCGTACCCGATACGGCACATACAAGTGCAAGGTGTTGCCCTTTGGATTGTGCAATGGCCCTGCGACTTATCAACGATACATGAACGACGTATTAATTGACTATCTTGACGATTTTTGCGTCGCCTACTTGGACGACATCCTAATCTACTCCGAGGACGCTATGTCCCACAAGAAGCACGTTGAGATGGTGCTAGAAAGACTCCGAACAGCGGGACTCCAGGTCGACATTAAGAAAAGCGAATTCCACGTAACCCGTACTAAGTACCTGGGATATGTGCTTACCAACAAAGGTATCGAAGTCGACCCTGATAAGGTATCCGCACTCCACGATTGGTTACCGCCTACTACAGTGACGGGTATCAAGTCGTTCTTAGGCTTCACAGGATTCTATCGCCAATTCGTACCCGAGTTCTCACAGGTAGCAAAGCCGTTGATCGCTCTGCAAAGCCCAGCGAACCCATTCGAATAGACTAAGGAATGCCAAACTAGTTTCAACCAACTGAAGGAAAGCTTGTTAAGGATCCCGAGTCTATGCCACTTCGACCCCGAGTACGATACCAAGCTGGAGACTGACGCTTCAGACAGGGTAGTCGCCGGTGTGTTATCACAACAACATCCTAACAAGCGATAGTATCCTATAGCGTTCTACAGCCGTGTGCTTACTGGAGCTGAGCTTAACTGGGAGATCCATAACAAGGAACTGTTTGCCATTCTACAAGCCTTCAAAAAGTGGCGCGCCGAGCTGACCTCTGTTAAGAATCAGGTCCAAGTGTACTCCAACCACCGCTCGCTGGAGTACTTTATGACCACTAAGGTATTGAACGCTCGTCAAGCCCGTTAGGCAGAGGTCCTCGCTTCGTTCAACTTCAAGATCGAGTACACACCAGGCAAGCTCAACAAGCGAGCAGATATTCTCAGTCGTCGAGAACAAGACCTCAAAAATCTCAAGGCAGCTCAAGCAGATAATCGTTCCTGTGTACTTTTAGGTCCCCAACAGTTACACAGCCGAATCAACGCCAAGTTAGCCCAGGCATATGTAGAAGGTTCGGCTTCAGCTGCAATACGCACCTTCCAACCAACCATACAACTAGACTCACTAGAGCTCATCAATGCGTTATTACAAGCCAATCGCCGTGCGTTTAAAGATGAGAGAGCCACCCTTCCAGCAGACTATCGGAACCAGAACGGACTACTGTTGTACAAGGATCGATTATGCGTGGCCCCAGACCCCGCACTACGCACCCGCCTCATACGCGAGGCCCATGATCAGCCATCCACAGCCCACCCCAGCGCTAAGAAAACGTACCAGCTAGTATCTCAGCAGTACTATTGGAGAGGTATAGGGGCTAGCTGTGAGAGGTATGTGCGGAACTGTATCCCGTGTCGTCGAGGACACCCCCAACAGTCCCGAATCAAGGGGTATTTACATCCGTTACCTATCCCACAACGACCGATGCAGCATCTGTGCATGGATTTCAAAGACTTCCCCAAAGACAAGGCCGGGTACAATCAGATCCTTGTCATCATCGACCGATTGACTAAACAGGCAATCACGATACCATGCCACAAGACTATCACAGCAAGAGGCATAGCTGAGTTGTTCATCCAATAGGTGTATCGTTTTAGACATACCCCAGAGTCCATTGTCTCCGACCGAGGTCCCCAATTCGTTTCCAGTTTCTAGTCCGAATTCTGTAGGATTATAGGCGTACAAGTCAAGCTGTCCACAGCATATCACAAGGAGACTAATAGTCAAACAGAGATCATAAACAAGTACATCAATCAGCGTCTCCGCCCATTTGTCACGTACTACCAGGATAACTAGTCCGAACTGCTACCAATTATAGATCGTGCACAGCTGACCTTACCTCACTCCGCCATTGGTATGAGCCCATACCAGGTAATCTACGGCAGTGAGCCCAGGCAGAGTTGGCACTAGACCCCTTCCAGGACGGACCCAAAACCCCTCGTTCATCTCAATCACCAGGACGCACTCGCCCTTGCCACTCGCATGCACAAGGCCTGGCAGGTTGCGAAGGAGAACATAGAGAAGGCCCAACAGCGCATGCGAACGAACGTTGACCAGCACCGCAGCCCCGTGAATTAGACTGTCAGTGACAAAGTTTACCTGTCAACAAAGAATCTTGCTAGTAACAGGCCCAGTCAAAAGCTATCCAACTTATGGGAAGGTCCCTTTGAAGTCACTGAGCAAGTTAGCCACTCTTACAGGTTAAAATTACCCATAGGCTCGCACATCCATGATGTGTTCGCTCCAGACGTACTGTGCCAGGACCCAGTTAACCCGCTGCCAGGCCAGGAAAACCCTAAGCCTGTTAGTATCCTAGTTGATGGGGTGGAAGAATAGGAGGTGCAAGAAATCCTCACCAGCAAGCTAGTACGTGGCAAGCTTATGTACCGTACGAGCTAGGTCGGACACGACCCCAATCCTACATAGTATCCCGCAGCAAATTTTGAGGGAGCTCCTCACAAACTACAAGCCTACCACAACAAGTATCCAAAACGTCCAGGTCCGCCACAGGAGTTACCTCACTAGTTGCAAGCGTGGGAAGATGATCAGAAATAGTAGGGTTACAGGATCAATTAGTCAAAGACAAAGAAAGTCTATGGTACCAGTCTGCCAGTTTCAACCAGAACAGACCTCACAAACGCCCAAACAAAGAAAACTACCGTACAGCTCAAGACCTCGCTCAGCTTGTGCAAGTGGGCTCTGCACAGCTGAAGGGGTTGACTGCCGCTGATATGCTGCTTTACTAGCATCTCGCGCCACCTGACTGGGGCACTTCGGCTGCCATTCGGTCCCTCGTCGAGGTCGTCGCCGAACTCAAAGGCGAGGTGGAAGCCCTGAGGCAGGCGGTGGTATCCCTGCATGGCGGAGGAGTTTCTGGGGCTGCAGAGGGCAGCGGTGAGTTGGGGCGGTCTGCCCGGGGTTAGGCTGCCTCTAGGAAGAATAAGGGGAAGGGTTGTGCCGGTCCTGAGCCTGTGGAGGACCTGGGGTTGATTGGCGGGGATTCGGACCTCGACTTGTCGTTGTCCGACCTTGCTGATGACACTGCCATGGTGGACGCGGCATGAGTGATCTGTTTCGGCGGTAGTTCTGTACGGTAGTTTTCTTTGTTTGGGCGTTTGTGAGGTCTGTTCTGGTTGAAACTGGCAGACTGGTACCATAGACTTTCTTTGTCTTTGACTAATTGATCCTGTAACCC
>Ga0181470_100024_pt1 | contig 30235 bp, 28 predicted proteins | sample InSIn5SAF170_FD_119082 | JGI IMG/M metagenome (GOLD analysis project Ga0181470, IMG submission 119082) | Clean room microbial communities from NASA Spacecraft Assembly Facility at Jet Propulsion Laboratory, Pasadena, California, USA -... ...
GTCGGATGTTGCGGAAGCTGTCAATCATGGTTTGCTGCCTGGATCCTTGGGAAAAGATATGAAGAGTGGCGGCGACATTGGCTTGCCCGCTTGCGAGAAGACTATGACATTTGTGCTGGAAACAACAGATGCAGGACTTGGTAACACTTTGATGCAGTTGTGGACTGCTTATGGGCTAGCAAAGAAGGAGGGCAGAGATTTCTTCGTTGACGACTCCAGATGGTAAGTGTAAGCACAATTGAAGAAAGTCGTCAGAATGCTGACAATAGATAGGGCTTATGGCAAGTACTCGACGTACTTCCAGCCTCCACCACTGCCAAATTGCCGTCCTCCACCACGTCATGAAATGCTGCCCTGCCCGCATCATGCTCGTCATCTAGTCATTTCAGCTGCAACAGTCGCTTACACCTTTGGAGGCGCTTTCAATGACTATTTCGAGGATCCCAAAAAGATGCAAGTTTTCCGCCAACAGCCTATCTTTGCTCTGACTCGTATGGGCTACGAAGCACTCTTCCACTTGCAAAGCACAGATGCTAGCTACCTTCAGAGTCGCCTTGCTGATTTCGCCACGAAGACCACAATGGATGGCAACATGGGCCGTGGTCTAAGTATTGGCATCCATGTCCGTCATGGTGACCGTAGACCATATGAGTTTCAATACAAAGATAGTTACATCCCAAACGACATCTATCTCGATGAAGCACGGGAACAGCTATACAAAACATTCGAGACGTCTGGAAAGAATGGAACAGAGGATCTGATGTCAGAAATGAAGTCTATCTTCATCGTTGCTTCAGACGATCCAGATGTCTACTCTACTAGTGAATTCTCGCATGCTATGCGAGCGCAAGAGCATATCAGCTTAGCCTCTAAGACGAACTCTGCACCGCCTAAGCCATTGCCAAGCCCTCGAAAATTCGTCGAAGAAAGTGTCGGTTGGGAGGGCGGCTTCTTTGCTGGCATGTTCTGGAGTCTCGGCAAACCGAGTGGCTCGTCTGCAACTGCTGCCAAAGAAATTGACACATCAATACCGCCTTCTGCCGACGCACTCAAGTTAAGAGAGCTTGTCGGCAGAGCGTATCTTTTAGATCTTGCAATTTTGGGCAAGAGTGATAGAGTAGTCTGTACAGTGTCCAGCATGGGATGTAGGCTACTAGCCGTTATGATGGGTTGGGAAAATGCTATCGTAAAAGACCATTGGAAGAATGTTGATGGTGCTTTTGAGTGGAGAGGTGTCGAGTGGTGATGAGTTCAGTCGAAAGTTCTAGCTGGATCGCGCTCCAGTCAATTGTAGGAGGTTTTTGTTTTCATTTCAAGTCATTCGTTTGTTAGCGAGCATTGCATCTGCCGACGGTTAGAAGGCGTGGAGTTTGGTGGTTGCTTTATAGCAGTTTGAAAGAAAATGAGATCCATGATGAGCATACCAATCGAAGAAATCAAGTTAGAAAGTCCCTATGTATGAATGATCAGACATAGCCAACGAGTACATCAATGACAAGTTAGGTTAGATGAAACAGGTAGCTAGTGTATCGTGGCAATGAATACAGCCTACACGGCTTCACCAAGATGACTTGCTGCAGAATACCTTACAATAAAGTAGTCTTGTCCATAAAATATTTCAAGGCACGCTTCACACAGTAGTATAACAGCATAACATTGATCAGTACTTGGGGATGATTCAATCTGCCATGCCATCATTTTAACTATTAATAACCAAATCCGATGCTGATTGGCGGGATGCTCTTCCAAGATTCTCAAAATGGCTTGGCTGTGACTTCATTCAAGGGAACTCAACATTTGTCTATCAACGATTTTTCATCGCATCGCAACCACTTCTTATCTCAACAGCTTGCGCTTTCATGGCAAATACAGTCACTCGCTTTTTTATTTGATTTGATGAGTTATTAGTGCTTAATCAGAAGGGATTAGAGGAAGAAGAGTGAAGAGAAAGACAGGGGAATATCGTACCATCAGGGTTGACAACAGATAATTTGCAAGGGAATCTGACCAGATGGGAAAATCGAAGACGCCCATAATCACTATTATGGATTATTCAACGCCGCCGTCAACGTCTCCTCAACTAAGAGATAAGCCGTTGCCGCCACCTCCACAACATGAAGAACCTCAGGGCGCCATTGACAGCATCCTGTTTGGCCGGTCCAAAAAGCAGAGATACATCCGAAAAGGTCTCCTCGTGAGCATAGCAATCATACTGCTCTATTCATCGTATGCATTCCTCTTCAACCGCGTCGCCGCGTTGACACTAGACGGCTCTTCACCCAACAGCAATTCCAAATCTCATCTCACATCCACAAATGCTGCCCAACAACAAGAAGACGCAGCTTCCAAACCAAAAAGCACACACGTCCCTCAATACTTCCAAACCTCGCCTGAGCTATGGCCTGGACCAACAGCGACAGGAAGAGCGCCGTTCTTGGCCGCTACTAATCCCGTCAGTTTCGCGACAACCAGGACGTATATCGCAAATGAGCCGCTGGAAACAGGTGAGCCGATTGAGGGCATGAAGGAGGGTGATGAGAGTATCTTTAGAAAGATGGGCCATTTGAGTGGTTATTTCGCCAATCCCAGGGGTTTCGGCGTTGATGAGTTTCGTATCAGGAGCGAATTGGGGGAGAAGATATCAATGGTGCAGATGCTCTCTCGTCATGGTTCAAGATATCCTACTTCCGGTCTCAATGTTCAGGTCTTTGCCGAGCGCATTGCTGCTGCGAAGGGCACGTTCGGCGCCACTGGTCCTCTGAAGTTCTTGAATGATTGGTCGTATCAGCTTGGTGCAGAGATTTTGGTGCCGAAAGGAAGACAAGAATTGTTTGATAGTGGAGTTCTGCACTACTATCAATATGGTCAGCTGTACAATCCAAATAGCAAAATCATTGCTAGAACTACTACGCAAGATAGAATGTTGAAGGTATGATTTTCATGCGAGATTTTAGATCTGTCAGTTCGTGTGTTAACTTCTTGCAGAGTGCAGAATACTTCATGGCGGGATTCTTTGGACTTGAGTGGACGAATAATGCTACATTGGAGCTCATCATCGAGGCAAATGGTTTCAACAATTCTTTAGCAGGATACAAGAACTGTCCCAACTCGGTAAACTGGCGAAACTCAGGTGGTATGAATGCGACCCAAGTATGGAAAGAGATTTATTTGCAAGACGCAACAAAGCGACTGGCAAAACTTATCCAAGGTTACGAATGGACTATAGAGGACAGTTATGCAGCACAAACTCTCTGTCCATACGAGACTGTAGCATATGGCTACTCTTCCTTCTGCTCCCTCTTTACTTATGAAGAATGGGACCACTTCGAGTATGCCCAAGATCTATGGTTCGCTGGTGTCTCTGCCTTTCAATCGCCCACAGGACGAGCTGTTGGTTTGGGCTACGTCCAAGAAACAGTAGCACGTCTCAAGAACCACACATTAGGTTACTCGGGTTCAAACATCAACACAACATTAGACTCAATGGAGGAGACATTTCCTCTGAATCAACAACTCTACTTCGACTTCTCGCACGACACAAACATCATGAGTATCCTAACTGCTTTTGGGTTCAAGCAATTCAATCAATTCCTTGACCCTACAAAATACCCAGGGAAACACAACCTGACAGTCTCACATCTGGAGCCTTTCGCCGCCCGTCTAGATATCGAAATCATCAAGACACCTTTCCCTATTGATGCCACCACCCGCGAGCTTGTCATCGACGACGGTGGATTCAAGAAGAGAGGAAAGCGCGCAAGTACTCCGGGTAGTGATGAAACCACGTACATCCATTTTATTCTCAACCAGAGGACATTACCTTTGGGATTGAGTTTCCCGGAGTGTGACGAGGATGGCAAGCAGCGGAAGGATGGATGGTGTAAATTGGAGACTTTCTTGAAGGTGATGGAGAGTAAGACTGAGGAGGCGAGGTTTGATGACGCTTGTTTCGGCGAGTGGGATGTTGTTGACTATGGCAAGATTACGGATGGAAGGCCCTTGTAGTTTGATGCATAACAGAAGATTCGGTATTGCAGTATTTGTACTTTTAAGATCGTTTGGGTTGGATAGATAGACAGAAATTTGTACAAAGTCTGCTTTGCATCCAACTATTTTAAGAATCTGTGATAAGTACTCTTGCACCATAGGTTGTACATACCCATATGCTCATCATAACACGCTGTTAAATTCGACTTTGAGTCTTTTCAAACTCACTTCTCGCTGAGCGAAAAACTTCGAAGCAAAGGACCTACTTTGACTCGCATCTTCACGAGACGTGACAATCATTCGGGTAATATAGAATGGTAAATTAAATTACTACCAATCTTCACAATAGTATGGGACAGCCTCTAAGACCTAGAGACAAAGAGTGGTACCAGCAAATTTAACGACTTGATAGATTCTCTCCCACTCTGACATATTTCGTCACGGAATGGAGCCACACGACACTTTAGAGCGTTGATTCCCTCTTGCTTGATATATTATACTCGTCTTCAGACTCATGTAAGCTTTTCGACCGACTGGTCATCATAAGATCCGCCAAAAGTGGATGATGAAATGGGAACAGTGAAGTGCTGTGTTGTTGTTGTCGTGTAGTTTTGATTTGTGCATAAGACACTTGCATTGAGCCGTGTGATTCTATAGATGAACATGTCACATTCCTACGTCTCGCTCCTGCAGCCTCATAGCTAGATCACGCGCTCTGCTTCGTATATCAACAAAGAATGTCTGGACTCTCTCGTGTACAAAGTTAGGAAGTGAAGTAACTCTTTAGTGTTCTGGATCGACAAATAGCCCTCTACAGTCTCGTTGCACATAGCATTCCTGTAGAGCGATGTATCCTGAGATGGAAAATCTGTTCGCTCATGGTCTTCATTGAGACGGTTGATCTCATGAATAGTTTGAGGTGTACACGCCCCATGATGCGTTGATGTCCGAACACTGTGGGTCGTTTTGGCATGGCGATAACTCATTGCTTCCTCTGAATCTTTTGACATGCTGAGACAGTTTAGAGGCTCAATAACAGGAAGTTCGAATCTGAGATATTGGGGGATTTGCGGTTTCGAGATGAGAATGTCAAGGTATACATATGTATACGTGGAAACAAATGTACAGATATAATATATTGATATGTAAAGGTGTCTTTCTTTCTCAATGCGCCAACAATTCTCAAGATGAACGCTTTTGCGTTTATGGATGTCTTTAATAGTCATATCTAGTCATTCTTCCCTCACGGGAAAATATCGCGAAGGTCAAAAAAGAGTGAAGCTTGATTTGACTGAGAAAGATATCATACATCTGAAAAACCACTCAGAGACTAACCGTGTAGATTATAAGCTGAAGATGGCATGTAAATAACCACTTAAGGTGCATTACTAGTATCATAGAAGAATTAAATCCTAGAAACATCGTGATGTTGCTTCTCTGAAGCCTCAAGAGAGATATATTGAAGTGTGTAAAACCTCTTTGTCACTCTCTCATGCATAGAATGCGCTCCAATTCATATTCAAAGACAGTCTCGTGCTACTCATAGAAATTTATCTAAGTGCAATACTTGGTCATTGACTAAGTTGATGTTGTTAGCGACAAGTAAACACGCTCTGGTTGACTTGCAAACATGATAGCAACATTCGCCATCCGTGTGAACACCGAATCATTATCAACTGAATCTCACCTCTAAAGCGTTCTTCACTGCTTGGTAACATTTGCTCTCGTGTGCATATATGAAAGAATGCGTTGGTCTTGACAATCGGGACTCCTCCTTTACGCATAGTGCAACGTTGCTACGGCTGCGTCCACCAAGTAAGATGCATACTCCCATGCTTGAGTGCATTGCACTTCACATCGTACCCTACAGACTGCTGCACAGTAGAGAGCTCTCTTTTCACAAGAATATTAATGAGATGACTGAAGCAGCACCAATGGACAACTGCGAATCGTGTATGAAGAAAGATTACCATCCTCACGTCATGCTTAAGTAGAGAGAGAGTGCAGAGGACAAATATGTCACACAGGGTCAAATTTTCAAGGTCAATTTGGTACTAACAGAACTTCACAGTCACGCTCAACAACTATGTATCAAACTATGAGCTTCGTATAACGAACCTACATTATACATATCAGCACTGCTGGTAATGTCATACGACATCGTGAGGCTTCACAAAACAACGCCATTGCCTATCAACAGTGCTTAGTAAAAAAATTCATATGCTGGGACCAAACCATGCCACTTGTCCATAGAAAAGACGGCGACTTACACGAGTAGGCTATGTTGTCATTGTAGGATATCTTCTCCGTTTCCCTTACCTCGACTGCGTAGAGCATGACCAGTGTATGTGGAATCAAGCGCACGATCTCACACAAAGTACCCTTTGCCTCTGAAACTTGAGTTAGTTGCCTCTTGAGTTCAATTGAGTCGCCATTACGCTGCCATGGACTTCTGACATGCGCATGAAGCGACCTGTCTTTTCCTTGCTTGGACTCCTCACCTGTCACCAAGTCGACAGGTCCCTTTCAGCTTTTTCGGGGGAAGTCTCCCGATCGAGAAACCACGCATTCACAGTCTTACCTTGACATAAACGTGGAGTCTTACTGAGTCTGATACCGCAAAAGGACAACATTTCCAGACAACGAATACCACATGTCACACAGCATGACCCAAATTCCAACTTCATCTCCACATCCCACACCTTGCGAAACCCAAGTCCAACCAGGATTAGTTAAATACGATAAAGTTCGGCACATTCACCTTCCCGCCCAAAAAGCAAAGATTCTTATCGCCTTCACCGTTGCTTCCTTTTACCCTATATATTTGCTTTTTGCTTGAGCGGCTGCTTTTAGCACTGTCTTTTCTTCTTCTAGAGTCATCCTGCAACTGCCGTCATACTGTACTTTTCTTTTTTCGGAGAATTGACTTTACAGTAGCGTTGCATGTGCGTGTCTCGTTTCGTGGTATCATGCAAGGCCAGGTTTTGTATGGCCCGAATGGTGTTCAACTTATCATTTGTGATAAGCGGAATGTGGGGGATGTGAGGGCTAAGCCTCGAGGGTATGATAGTTGCTGGAACTATGACAGATCATATTTAGCGACAAGCGTGCAGGAACAAGCGCCGATTAGACGCATATCATATCTACCGACCAAAAGTAAAAGTGCTTGAGAGCTGATAAGTAGCAAAAGTCCCAGAACAGCAAATAGTAAAATTACACGTCGTTCAATTATCATGACACACACATGTGATACACCCTTGTTGAGAAGAAAAAGTCCGCGCAAGAGTCCCGTCTGCTGGTTATAATTTTACGACCACTTTTAGTCTCGAGACGCCATCTTGACTTCTCTCCATTGGCCCTCTGACAAATCGTATACCACTTCCAAAGATAGATGTCTCAGACGCCGCTACAATGCACTACTTCCGAAGCATGAGGCAACGAGTCCTTGTTGATATCGTAATAATAAATGGCCGGACATGGTATCCTAAGCACTCGCACCCGCTGAGGATGGACATTCTCAAGCTATCTGAGCAAAACCTTGAGCGTGGGATTTACGATGATTATAAAACTAACCAAGATTTTGAAACAGGATGGATCACAAACAAACAATGCTCACTAAAGTGAATGATGTCTCTCTAGGTAATGATAGACGTCAGACAAAGTGATGTTACTCAAAGAAGACTTGGGTCCCGTACATATATCATGGCAACATTGACTGAGTGCTCAGCAACACTGTAACAAGCACTCGTTTGTAGAATGTATTGTGGATGACAGCCTCTTGGAAAGCAAAGAGCATCATGCATTGCTGAGCAGTCAACGCCCCAGAGCCAGCTGTTTTGTAGTGACAAAGTCTAACAGCCACTAACTGAGACTCATCTTTAGGGACCCAAAAATTCTCATTACTACCTGATAGAGAGTTACAGAAAGTAGAATCACCACTAGCATGATGATTGAGGTCAAGCAGTCATATCAGACCTGGGAATAGCTCGGTCGCTGCAGTGATACAAAGTTGAAGAGTAAAGGACAAGAACAAGGATTCAATGCATCAATTGTGACCAATATGCTACTGACAGGATTGGGTAACATGTGAGCATGTCTACTTTAGACGACAACACTATTTTCACAGTTTCCTACTAGTCAGAGGCAGTTTCTGAGCAACAGACAGATGTGGAAAGGTGCGCTCTTTGAAGCATATTGTCAAGAATCAACAGAAATATTCAAGTTCTGACTCGAAGAAAGAAGATGCCCTACCCAATGGCAGATCATTTTGACGATCCTGTCCGTTCAAGAAACGCTACGACTCGTCGTCGCGTATACTCCTCTGAATATGCTTTCTTCTCTCAAATTCTCAAACATTCCGTCCACCTCCATAGCATATCCGATCGCTAGTGCCGGCAGTATAGTGACGATGACGATCGTAATTTGCAGGCTCTCCAGATTCCATTGAGGGTCTGAAGATCTTCCCGTAACCTTACTCGCTCGAAGATCATGATGTTGATTTTCTGTTTATGTTGTGCTTTAGGATCCTCTTTCCGGCGACGGCACGGAGATGAAGATAGCAGAAGCAAATAGTATCCGTCTTGGAACTAGAGTGTCGGATCTTCTGTACCTATCGAATGCATCAAGCTTGACTTCTAATCTTTGTTGACTAGCGGCTACACACAGTCCCGAAACTCTTTTCTCAATCGTGTGCTGTTTCTATTTGAGTGTGGTAGTGTAGGTCTAATAACAGATGTCTAAAGAGTATGATTGTCAAAGACACACGGCATCCTTCCCAACGCGGACATCATCAAGAGACGACTGTACAAAGAGCGGAATGACTAATTCCCATAGACCGAAACATCTCAGGCCGGGGAACACTTCCAGTGTCAATATTGCAGAGGTCAAAGAGTACATTGACGCGAATTGACAGCGGGATATCCATTGGGACTTCGCTGCCCAATAGTCTGACTTGGGAAGATCTGAGTGTCCAGGCTGGGACGCATCAGATTCGCTACTTTAATCTTGGCTTTCAGCCACTACAAACTTCTTCACACCTTCAACTTTTTTGATCTGGACGGTCCGCTACGGTCGATGCGTACAGAAGACACGTTTTGAGGCAATGGCTGAAGATGGTGGGGACTATTGAGAACCTTAGAGCTACGAGTCAGGAATAACGCAATTGAAGTGTTCTCGAACTATCTGTGCAACGACCACCACCATCAATATGATTCCTGAAGAAAAATATTTGCTTTGTCCATGCGTTTGACTGCCAATTTTCCAAGCAATGTAGAATTGGGCAGAAATGGTTAAACAAGCACTACCACATTGGCGCTCCTAATGATCACCAGTCAGATTTGAAAAGTGCCATGACTTGAGATCAGACTGCACAAAGTCCACCAGGAGGCCTGCGAGATTTGTGAAGTCAAAAATCATTATTCAAGGAGATGTTAAGTGTCGTCAAATAATTTGCTTCGAAGTGCTGATAGATACTCATGGATGAGCTGATCACGAATGGTTGTTCTGGACCGCCAAAGTATTTTCTTAGCTGTGACACCTGTCAAAATGATTATGTGCACAGCCAGTGCTTGCCTGCCTGCCTGTTACGGCAGAGTAGTGGATCGTCAATTGCGAAATCGATAGATAGGTGCACAGGCAGACAAAACGTGAAGAAACCCTCCCACCTTTTGTTGCATGATCAAGACCACATATGTGAGGAAGCAGCTGTTTCAAGTTTAGATACTCATGCATTGCTGCATAGATGGCACATGCATTGTCACTAAGTCTAACCAACAATCAGTTACCACACTTCGAAAAAACCTGGCATAGTAAGTCACCATCTGAAGGTCAAAATTTGAAACGAGCTGTTCTCCACTTCTGCAATCGTTATCTTGCGACGGTGGACCCCTCCGCAAGCCGTGAAGAAAGGAAGCATTTAGCGCACTTTTGAAACGTTCGAGAAGTCCCGTTGTCAAGGTATTGGTCGGAGGATGACCTAGTTTCGCGGAAGACTCTCTGTGATGGGTGTGAAGATGTTGTGGGATCAAATGCACGTGGGATTATTTTGGTCCCAATCATCACAGAATATGTACAAGTTCTGAAGCACGTGTGGTAGGCACCAGGATAAGACAGAAGGCCGTAGATTGCCATCTTCTCCTGCCCCAATATGCTGACAAGGTACAGCCGATCCTTGGGCTCCTTCGCAAAAGCTCAACATCAACAATGTCATTGACCGGTGCCATAGGCTTGGTAGATCATGTCGAGTGATCCGCGATTCACCAGCAGTGAAGGAAGTGATGAGCGGTTCTCGCGGATGCTAGCACTCCATACTCCTCAAACCAACACCAACAAGAAGCGCAGGCTCTAGAGATGAAGACCGAGGCGTCTTCGAGAAGTTAGAGCAGAAAAGTCTCCAGGAAGAGAACAACGGTAAGGCCTATAAGGTTACACCCAAGACCGCCGCAGACGTGCATGTCGTCTGTACTTGGCCTGATCGGGCCTTCATCCCAGGATGTTTGATGCAGGTCCAGATACAGCCGAAGTTGGGAAACCCGAGAACCTTGTTGGTGGCCAAACGACATTCCGGGGGAAGGCTCATAATCGCCTTTACCCAAATGGGTTCTAAGTTTTCCCTGAAGATTGAGCTCCTCCACCAGCGTGAAGAGCGTTTACTCTATGAAGTATGGCTCTTTAAGGACGCCTCGACCAGAAAGATGTAGATCGACAACCACAGGAAAGCTTTTACAATCTGTGGTGTTTTCGCGAGCGGTTTCTTTTGCCTGAACAACCAATTCGTTCTGCAGCAGCCACCAAAACGGAGAGCTCCTCAAGACATCTTTGACATGCCGCAAGAACAGATTCAGCACAGTTTCCAAGACTCACATATCGGCTCCTTTCGTGCAAAATTGAGCCAACCTGTCGGGTCGCGTGTTTTTCATGTACTTTCCTTGCCCTTCATCACACCGCAAGAGATGCACCCCGACATCACATATGCCACCCAACCCAACGGCAGAAAGAATTGAACAGGCGCATTTCATAGGCATGTGTTATCAGCATGCCGATCTGTTACTTTCCAGTTCTGGCATGACCATCAGGGCCCTTCTTGGATTTAGGGCGAGGTGATTTGGGGACTGTAATCCGGACGCCGCGAGTGGGGGTGAAAAGACTGGATTGGAGTGGTGAGCCGTGTTTGACCCACGAGCCAGAGAATGAAGAGGAAGGCAAGCCGCTCCGTAATCGATAGTCAGCGGGACGAAGCGTGTGAGATCTTCATTTGTGGGATCGAGGACGGATGTCACAAGAGAACCCCGAAAATGATGGACTGTGTGAAAGATCTCCTATCGCATGGATATGAGGATTGAATCGTGTGAAGTTGCTGTCGTTGTTGCATATGCATGTACAGCTGCTGTGTTCCACGACTTCAAAAGCTGTGTCCGTACCTTGCATGGTACCTGCAGATGAGTTTTACCTCACTCATTTCTCATTGGGTCAGATGTGCCAGCTTTCCATCTGCTCCCCGATTGGCTTCTCCCATGGCTTCTGCTTGCATGATCCAACTGGGTGGCCAATCCTGACATTTTTGTGGAGACAATCTCTGCCCTTGAGTGCGTAAGAAGATCCCCGGTTGGTGCTGCGTCGAAAGACTCCTTCTGGAATCTTACGTCTTCACCAGGGTGCGTTGATCTATCAATTGGTTGATAGAGTGCGACCTATTGTACGAGGTGGATAAATCAGAACACGGTGTAACGTTAGATTGTGCAAGGTTGTCCAAGCGGCGCTGCTATATGACCGAAACACGAAATCGTCTATTTCGAGCAACGCTAAATGCTGGCTGCCTTAGCAAGTCAGGCCGATCGTTATGCGAGATGCCATCAATGTCGACGGTTCCATGGCAAAGCAGGCCCATCGACCTTAACGTAGTCATTTTGCTTTGCTATGACGATGTCTGTGGTCGATGAAACAGGTTCATCGAATCATCACATCGTGCTTGACAGGTCGTTTGCGATGAGCGAAACGCTGTGACATTTCCACAACGCAATGTGTGTATGTGTGTGTGTGTTTGTGTGAAGGGATTTTCTGTGCTTAGAGGTCTGCGAGCCGCCGAGACTCCCGAATTACCTGTCAGAAGCAAAGCAAAGCAAGCGAAGGAGGGTGGGATGGTATCGCTTATCGATAGCACAATCTACTTCGCGGGGTACGGCGGTGCGTATTGTGTCTGCTATCGTCTCGTGTAAGTTGAGATTACATGATAGTACGAAGTTGACCTCTGAAAGATGTCTACTTTGGATCAAGCCATCCTCCCAGAAGAGGAAAGAGCATACTTTTGCTTTTTCGGTATGAGATCAGCATGAGGTTTGTTAGATAGAAATTTTCACCCAGCCATACATCATCGAACAGAACAGTACCTTACTTCAATCTGAGTCCCCACGCATGCAGCACTTGCTTAGGTCGTGGTTAGCCTAAACACTAGAAGTTGCGTTGCGTACCTGCAGCAAAAGCACGATTGTGAAACGTTCGGCTTGAACAAGGCGACAAAGCAATAAGACACTACGTGGGACTTGTCAAGCCACGCATACAGCCATCTCCAGTGGTTGATTGCTATCCGCAAAATACCACCGAGGAAGTCAGTCATGGGTTTCGGTATTTGAAAGATCTGGAGGGAGAGTTGGACTCTATCGATGACCACCACATGTGATGATAACATGTTTCACATCTCCTTCATAAGTGATTGATAAATCGTAAATCATAATCAGGCTGGTTGTGCTATCGAACGTATGGTATGATCAAAGCATCCAACGAGAGAGACTCTACCCACATGAAACTTTGAACCTGCAGAGCTGACTTTATTTTGCATGGTTATGCATCTACAATTGCAAATAGTACGCAAGAACGTGCAACACCCAAAAGCATCTGCATTTCTAGACTTCTCGGGCATGCGCGTGCGTGTGGCGATGCTGTCAAAGGTGGCATTGATTCGCTGTGCAGTACATCCAAGAAATTCTTGCCTGCGGACTCTTTGGCTGAAAACCATCAAGCAATCGTGCAAGTTCTAAACTTGTAGCCAGGCAGTGCATGCACACCTGTGATATCTGCGTAATACGTCCTACGAGCGTATTCGTGTGTTGCTGATGCCACTTTGATTCGCTCCTAGACGAAAGTTGAATGAATGCCATCGAGTGTATGCGTGTGTGTGCTGAGAGACCCCACGTTCTGTGCTATTTTGATGAGTGGCAACATTTCTTCACGATGTCAATCCGTGAAATCTGCTTGTTTTCGTATTCTGTCGGATTTCACGATCTTGATGGTGTGATTACGACGGCGGATTCTGTACACCTCGCGATGTCTTCTTGGGGGGACTGCACGTATGTAACTCTTTGAGAGACCCGCCAGCAGCATATCCTTCAAGTCCGAGTGCCCATCATCACAAGCCAACAATATGCCGCATAGATGCGCGATGGTTTCGCCATCGTTAACAATTAAAAACCAACTGATTTCAGCCGATCATAATATTTTGATGAACCAGGGACGCGATAGCCAACCAAGATGTTGGAAAGGCAGAGGTCCCTGTGTGATGTCGATGCTGGTTGGACACTCCAATTACTTCTTCCTCGACGTGACGACGCGACTGAACCACTATCCACTCCCAGTCCTACTTTGGGCGCTGCATTGGATAAATTTTTAATGCATAGACTAATGCTCGGTCTTATGCATTTGATTTGTTAACACATGCAGTCGTCTCGTTCCACTCGACGCACACCTCTTGCCGCTTTGAAAACTCAGCTGTAGTCAGCTCGCTTGGCCTTGGGATCTGAGTGGCCTCTCTCCACGATGATCACAGTGACCTGTTATCCAACCACAACGTGGAGGTTGCATCACCACGGTCTAGAGAGGAGTCCAGCTGTAGCCATGGACGTACCAGCAGTGACTTGAAGGTACGCCATGACTTGTAGACGTAGTGCACAGCTGCTCTCCAGCGCCCTCTTGCGTGCGTCGTGAAGACATTTCGTTTGATGCTGATGGTGGTGTGCGTCCGGTCGTGTGTGGTGGAGCAGCCGTCAGAGAAAGAGGATGTGTGATCCATCTGGTGCCATTCCCTCTCAGCGATACCCACCCACACACCCATCATCCATCATCGTCCACGGTCCATAGTCCATAGTCCATGGTCCATGGTCCATGGTCCAACATCCGTCCCATCATCCATCACAGTGCAGGGTCGTAGCGTAGAAAACCGACACGAACGAACCGGAGCAGGCACACCAGGGTGGGAATGGATGAACCGAGAGTCGCGGTGGAGTATTGGGGGGCGTCCACGAATCCTAAATGGCCCCAACTTGATTTAGAAACTCCTCGTCCCATCCCGGTCGTCCCCAGATGCAGGAGACAAGGATCACTTTCTCTGTTCCTGTTCCTGGCCCACCCGTTGGCCTTGCAGGACAATGCACAGGACACACACACTTGCTGGCTATCCACACCAAACCCTTTTCGTGTCACAGCCTATCTGTGCCAGTTGATCGGTGGCATCTTGACCTTTATTTGCAGGGTCCCCATCCGCTCTGTCTCTCAAGATCTGCTTCTCACCCACTCGCTCTCGACAACTCGTTTTTCTTTTATTATACCGTCATCCGGTTTCCCTTTTGTCCTCAAGTCTTGCTTCTGGAATATTTTCGACTGGTGCTTTTCCCATATAGCCCACTTCGAATCTTTCCGTACCTTCCTTTGAACACTTTCCTGCTGTCGTCGTGCACACTTGCTTAACTGACCGTCTACCGACCTCACATCGACAACCATCACACAAACCACGAGTTCATGTATAATCATTCCACGCCATATTATAGTTATTAGACGATTTTTGCCCAGCAAATATCGTTGTCCAGTCACTCCTTACACACGTACTTTCCTGTCGCCTTTTGTACAACCATCCTCGTTACCACTAGAGTCATCAACCATCTAATCAGGTCACCACACAATTTCAAATCGAACTGAACGGGTACGTCACTTTGTCCGACACTTTCACTGTGGGACTCTGAACGCAACGATTAACAACTTGACAAGAAATCTTATTGAAAGAACGCAACAACGCACAATGGACGCTTATCCACAAGTAATGGGCCAGTCACCCTTCTTCTACTACAATCCAGACCCAAAACCAGACACTCGTCAACATGGCCATTTCTCTCAGCAACCTAGCAGCATTCAAATGCCCATGTACCACCAACAGATGCCTCAATTGCCATCAACTCCAATCTATTCGAGGCCAAGTTCTTCCTGCTCGCAGCCACCAATGCATCCAATGCAGATGTATAACATGGGTTACCAGATCAACTTGACCCCAATGGCATCCCCTCGACCAATGTACCAGAAGCCTACTATCTTGATCCAAGAACCAAGAATGGTACTCGAATCCGAGGCACTCGAGGATGCGTATTACTTACCTTCCACACCACCACTCTCTGCTTCAGGAAGCTCAACTAGCAGCCCATCAAGCTATGAGATGATGCCAACTCCCACCAACACAGTTTTCTTTGGTCACGACTCCTTCACTGGTGTTAAAGAAGGCTGTGAGGGCGAAGTTCAATCAGAGAATTTGGCTGGTAATGAGTGGGCACGTTGTGGTTCTCCACCATTGACGCCTGGTAAGTGTTGACCCTATATGTCTACTATATATATAGCATTCTTTGTCACCTGAACTTCTTATGCCATGGTTGAAACATGTTTAAGAATATGGTTTTTGGTGAAGTCTTGTACTGACAGGGCTAAACAGTGTTCATCCATCCCAACTCGCTTATGAACAACGCTAGCGAGCTTCTTTCCTCGGCATCGTGTCCATCCCTCTCACCTTCTCCTTCGCCATATGCACGATCTGTCATTTCCGAACAGGACGTTGACTTCTGCGATCCTCGAAACCTTGTTGTATCTGCTAGCACTTCTCTCGAGCAAGCGACTTGCTCACTCACCAGGACTGCAGCCGAATTCCCTGCTCTACCAACGCTCTGTGCTGGAGACGACGAGGAACATAAGTTCATGCTTGGAGAGGACGCCTTCACCCCATCAGCAGAGACCCAAGACAAGATTTTCACTTTCTCTGCATCCGGTCACCACGGTCTTCCTACATTTGAACAACTCTCTGACCTTGATTCCGAGGAGGATTTTGTCAACGGCCTCGTCAACTTTTCTGGCACCGATAACGTTCAGTTCTTTGGCAACAAGAGACAACGTACCGACTCCGGCGCCGATCTGATCTCATTGAACAGTGACTTTGTGAGCGAGGAGGATTTTGAAGAGTTTGCTGAGTTTGAAGAAGTAGAACAGTTCGCTGTTGCTTGTCCACCAAGTCCACCTTCATCAGTAACGGAGCGTGAGGTCAAGACCAAGAAGGAGAAGCGCACCAAGCGATCTAAGAAGTCTGACTCTGATCGCAAGTACACTGTCTCAATGAATGCCGCTGCTGGTACACCTCCACAGGAGACCTCCATTGAGGATCAGCAAGAGAACACTGCAGCTAGTCAGGCTGACTCCTCCGACTCCAACAAGAACATCGAGTCAGAAGCTGGAGCAACTCCTTCGCAACCAGCAGTCACCCGCCGAGGTCGCAAGCAATCCCTGACCGAGGATCCATCGAAGACCTTCATCTGTGAGATCTGCAACCGTCGTTTCAGACGTCAGGAACACCTTAAGCGACACTACCGATCTCTCCACACTGGTGACAAACCTTTTGAATGTCACGAGTGTGGTAAGAAGTTCTCTCGAAGTGATAACTTGGCTCAGCATTCACGCACTCATGGTAGTGGAGCTATTCTCATGGGCGTTCTTGAGGATGGTGAGATCCAGGATGGCGCACCTCATCCTCATGAAGAGGCTGCTATCCTAGGTCGAACTCTGTATCAGATTGCTGCCGCAGCACCTGGAAGTGAATCCGAGTCCTCGGAAGGCCGAAGTAGTGATGGTGGTGCTCGCAAGAAGCGTAAGCGCTCTTCATAGAGCGTGATCCAGCACAGCAGTAGATGTCGAGATCAGGCTTCACGTGCTCATGACGGGTTGGGGATTCACAAAACAAAAGTTCTGCATTTCACGTTCTGCTTTCAATGACTACGACACTTCATTTCTTGTATCAAATTTCCTATCAGACCTTTTTTGCCAGCTTTAGCGTGATGACGGGGATCTAGGTTGGGGGACTGTACCATGATGAGGATACTTTTGCGTGTTTACTCTTCTTTACATTCGTTGTAATATGTTGTGACGGAAGCTGGTCGGAAGTCTTTGCAATTATTCTTTTTCTTCAATCACGCCACGGTCAAACCGGTCATTGTGCCAGTCACGACTGACTAGACTACTACTTGTAACATAGACACAAAATCTGACATGAACTCATTTACACTTCAAAATACTCACCCTTTCAAATGCATCGTGACCATAATATCGACGATGTGAGATTTAGGGACATCGAAAGTAACAAGAAATCCCACATGTTCATTCCTTTCTCCCTGGCAGGAAAACTTCACCTACTATGGTCTCTCATGTGTCTAAAGTCAGTAGATCTACAACCAAGATCTGGTGGTGCTGTAAAAATTTCGCTAGATCTCAACTCAACTCAAGCAGCCCTGAAGGTAATTCTCCGAGCTCTGGGAACCACGAAAGCCACGAAGTTCAACCCAACAACAAGCCGGCGGCACCCACAACAAAGGTTGAACCTTAAAACTTTAACGCCAACCATTGTCCTCAACAGCGCCATCGTTCACGCTACTCATCCCGAAATTAGAACTCATATTCACTTCCCCGAGAACTAAAGAAGATAATCTCCTCAAACCTTAATTCTTTCGGCACTGCTGGCGGGAGTGGATGGGGTGGATTTATGAGATTGACATTTTCTCTCTTCGGCTGAACCACCAAGACGGCGTCATTTGTCGGAAGCATTCTCTCGTTGAAGACTATACATACGCGTCACGAGAAACTTACGCTCGTCACGACTACTGTACGATCCTTTTAGAGTATCCGCACGATTGGCTCTGCCCCTCCCGACCAAGATGGCGGAGGAAGCTCCTGACGCACCATATCAGCCTCAAGAGTATAGGAGTGCGCCGTCAGAGTCGCTAAATGTCATCGGCCTGATCTCCGGTGGTAAAGATAGTTTCTACTCATTGTTACATTGTCTGAGGAATGGCCATCAGATCGTCGCTCTTGGCAACCTTTATCCTCCCGTACCAACGCCAAAAGATGACCACGATGGTGAGGAAGACTTGAATAGTTTCATGTACCAGACTGTGGGACACACAGTCATTCCCACTTATGAGAAGCTAACGGGTAAGCCACTGTACAGACAAGAGATTCTTGGAGGAGCAGTCCAGACGGCCTCTAGCTATGCTAATCCCACCGATGATGGTGGGGATGTGCTCAAACAGGACGAGACTGAAAGTCTAACCCTGTTGCTGAAGAGGATCATGAAAGAGCATCCCGAGGCAAATGCGGTCTGCAGTGGCGCCATACTCTCCACGTACCAGCGCACCCGGATCGAGAGTGTTGCGTTACGACTTGGACTTGTGCCCTTGGCGTACCTGTGGCAGTATACCGTCGTTCGACCAGAAAGCCAGAGTGCGCTGCTAATGGACATGTATGATGCCGGCCTTGATGCGAGAATCGTCAAGGTTGCTAGTGGAGGGCTAGATGAACGTAATTTGTGGATGAGAGTTACCGACCCCAAAGGAGTCTCGATCTTGGAGAACAAGCTGAGAAAGTTCGGCTTGGAGGGCGATGGAGCTGTAATAGGTGAGGGCGGAGAGTATGAGACCGTCGTAGTAGGTGGTCCCGGTAACTTGTTTCGAGGAAGGGTCGAGATTGACTCGAAAGATTTGACGACTGTGTCTGAAGGCGGCGGCACGGAATGGTTGAAGATTGGGAATCTTGAGACTGTGATGAAAGGCACTGATCAGCAAACTAAAGAATGTAGGGTACCGAATATCTTAGATAGCACATTCGAAAGTGTTGCATCACGTCTCAGATCGTGGGAACACGATGTGCAGGCAACTACAAGACCTTCCTCGGTGCGTGAAAGGCCACGAGCTGGAACCCCAAGTCCATACACCCTCAATCAAACGTTCTGTCCGTCAAACAATCTTAGAAATGCTGTTATCGAAGAGCAAGCGATTGAAGTTATTGCATCGATACAACAATACTTGATCAGCCACAGTCTATCGTCTACAAGTATCATTACTTCGCACATCATCCTCCCGTCCATGGACCATTTTCAAATCGTCAATAAGGTATGACAATCAATACGTACTTTCTTGTTACCCTGACCTGATTTCTCTTTGCTTGTAGTGGTACGGAAGTCTATTTAAAGCTCCAAATCCGCCATCACGAGTGACAATCAGCTGCAAATCCAACCTTCCCACACCTCAGACATTACAAATACAGCTCACGTTTTACACTCCGCCTTCCTCTCTTACCTCTCATTCGGAAGTGCAAAGGAAAGCACTCCATGTACAATCGCGTTCTTACTGGGCGCCGGCAAACATAGGGCCTTACTCTCAAGCTGTTGCTTATTCTTGCACTCCAAGCAGAACTTCAGGGCAGGATTTCACCAACAAGCGTGCCGAGGACAGCGATGATGAGTCAAGTGATAGTGAAGAGCAGCTTGTATCTCCAACGTTGCTGGTCAAAATTGCAGGTCAAATACCTTTATTGCCTGCGTCAATGGCTCTACCAGTCTCTCCTCCCGGCGAAAACATCAATCACTTCAAGTCACAAGCTGTTCTATCACTTCAACACCTCTGGCGTATTGGTGTGGCGATGAACGTGAAGTGGTTTGTGGGAGCAGTAGCTTACATTCCTTCTCGACTTGCATCATCAAGAGATCTAGATGGTGCATTATGCTCCAGAATTGTTGCAAGGACGTGGGACTTGGCTCACGATGTTCCCAGTACTGAAAGCGATGGCAAAGAAGATGACCACAATGAGGATGAAGATGATTTCGTTGATGTATGGGATCAAAGAAACAACAGAGCAGGCGGCATTGGTAGCGGTCTGTATGATCAAGCACAAACCAAACCATCCATTGCGAGAATCCCAGATTGGAATCTTGTGCAAAAAGCGACAGGGCAATCAGGGGAGACATGTACTCCACCTGTATTCACGGCCATGATTGACGGCCTACCACGAGATGCTGACGTAGAGTGGCATGCCTTTACTGGTATTGGAAGCGGTGTGACTAGTATCATTGTAAGTCAAAGCAATTCCTTTCAGACCATGAGACGAATCTCATGGTCTCAAATCCTATCGAGCAATATCTCAAGCGACAAACATCACATACATACTGACTGACACGACCAACCAATAGCCCCAAATCCATCAAACAGACACTTTCACCATTTATCACCAAACGACCTCATCATTCATCACTCACACCATCATATCTCTTCACTCACTTCCCCCTCCTCACGAACTCACACCATCCTCTATCTCCCAGAAGTCATCCCGCGTCTCAATTCTCAACGACAATCTCTCACAAGCACTTGAGTTCTTACAACTCAGCCGTGAGTCCTTTGCTAAGATGGCAAATCTAGCATGTCTGGATGCCAGATATGGTGAGTGGTGGAGTGTTGAGGGTGGTGTTCAGGTCGTGACATGTAATGGGGTCTGGGATGGTCAGGGACGAGAGATTGTGGGCTTTTGGGTTTTGGAAGGCATAGTTTGAGAACCATAAGATTCTATAGAAGGAGACTCTCGTGAAATGTCTGTAGCTCGCAACACTATGGACTTAAAATGATTGAGAGGAACGTTGGATATTGCTTGAGCAGTCTCATGAACGCAAGGAGATACCGTTCCGCCAGCTACATTACGAAAACAGTACAAATAGTTTCACCAAAAAAGATGTCTATTAGTAGTCATGGCAATAAAGCCAATTTCAATTCTTCTAGCTCTCGCTATGTTACAAAATCCTGCCATGTTACTACCAGCCGCTCCCAGCACCACCACCCTTCCCACCAAACCCACCCTCCTCAATCTTCTTCTCTCCACCACCCCTTTGGCCCCTCGTACTCTTCTGTTGTGCCGCCTCATGCCGTCTCAATTCCTCCGGCACACGACTGATACTACTCTTACTCAACATCTGCTTCAAATCGTACATCGTATCCGCATCCTCATTACCCAAGAATGTGATAGCCACGCCACTCTTGCCCGCACGACCAGTACGACCGATACGATGGGTATAACTCTCGATGTTGGTCGCCATATTGAAGTTAACTACTAGACTGACGTCTGGGACATCGATACCACGACCTGCCAAGTCTGTTGCGACAAGGACGTTTGTGGCACCTGAGCGGACGGAGGCGAGAGCTGCTTCTCTCTGTTCTTGTGTCTTGGAACCGTGGAGTGTGACGGTTGAGAAACCCATATGTTTAATGTCTCGTGCAACAGCATCACAATTTCGCTTGATGTTGACGAAGACGATGATGGGTGGCTGGAACTCGCCAGACGAGAGAATCTCATTAAGGCGCTTCTTACGCTTATCTTCGCCTGCAACAAACTCGACTCGTTGTTCGACTGTCTCGACAGCCTCACCAACATTACCAATTGTGACTATAGCTGGACGACGAAGATACTTCTTTGCAATCTTCTCGACGGCTGAAGGCATGGTGGCTGTATACATCATAGTTTGTCTATAACGGTCCTTACCGCCGAGGTGCCGCGACATGGCTTGTGCATCCTCTGCATCATCTGTGTCTGGCTTTTCGTTCGTTACTGGTAGGGCATCGAGGATCTTGTTCACCGATTCCTCGAAACCGAGATCGATCATTCGATCAGCTTCATCCATGATGATGTAACAACATTGACCTAGAACAAGGACTCTTCGCTCTATACAATCCACCAAACGACCTGGTGTAGCAATGATGATTTCTGCACCATTTCGTAGGTTGTAAGACTGCTCCTCCAATGAATGACCACCAACAATACTAACACAAGTAAAGTTTAGTGGAGTCGCAAATTTGCGTGCTTCTACCTCGATTTGTTGTGCCAATTCACGAGTTGGTGCCAGAATGATCGCGTAAGGACCATCGTTCTTAGTATACTCGTTCAGAGGTGGTAGTTCTGAGATATAAACCAACAACGGAAGCAAAAATGCCGCCGTTTTACCGGAACCAGTGACGGCGACGCCGATAAGGTCTCGCGCTTGCAAGGCAATAGGTATAGCAGCTCTCTGGACTGCCGAAGGTTCATCATAACCAACTTGTGCCACCACATCCAGCAAGCGTTTTGGTAACCCTGATTCAGCCCAACTTCGCATAGGATTTGGTATACCGCCGCCTTTCGTACTGATATTGAAATCTTCCTTGAAGATACGCCAATCTCTTTCTCGCATATGTTCCAGTTTCTTCTCACTCCAGTGCTTGTCCAGACCTCTACTTCCAGCCTCTTCTTTCCTCCGCCTCTCCATCTCCATGATTTCTCGTGCTCGCGCATCACCAGCTTCCGAATCTCTAGCCACTAATGCTTTTGCATATTTCATGGCAGCGTCTTCTCCTAAATCCTCGGCGAAGCCTCCTAATCTTCCTCGACCATAGAAATTTGCTTCAGCTCGTGACTGATACAAAGGATTGTAGTCTGGACTTGTGTCTTCTTCCGTGTTCCACTCGAAGTTGAACTTCTTCTCTGTTGTCCGCCTTCGCTTTTTCTGCGCTGAGAACGTGGACACATTGGTCTCTGCACCCATATACCTGGTCCTTGTAAGAGCTTGTTGCGCATCTACTCCGCCAGCAGCAGGTCGCTTCTCACCCGCTAACGATCCCTTACTGTTTGCATTCGGTAGTGGCTTCGCAGGAGGCGCCATATCTCCATTCTGTCGACCCCGATCATTTCTACTTCCACCAGGTCCAGTTGGCGCATCACCATTTCTCATAGATTTTGGACCAGTAGGTATCGATGAGCCTCTTGAGAAATCTCGGTCTCGCTGCCTATCTTCCGATCGTCCATTTGTATAGCTACTGCGATTTTCAATGACTCCGTTGGCATCACCATTCCTCACAGATTCCAGCTTTCGTTTTTGCTCTTCGACTTCCTTCGCTCTCTTCTCCAACGCGAGCTTCTCCCTCGCAGCTTTTGATAAGAACTTAGGCTTCGCCGCAGCCTCATCTGCTTCTTTTTTCTTCTTGAGTATATCTTCTATACTTAACGGTCCGCGACCTGAATCTTTCGAAGTGGTACCCCATCCTTTCTTCTTAAGAGGCACGGCAGCAGGTGGGGGCGGCGGCGTTATGTCAGACGGCGGTGGAGGGGGGAGATCTTCCGGTGGAGGAGGTGCGAAGTCGCTAGGAGGCGGAGGAGGTGCTAAAGAATCTGGTGGTGGAGGAGGAGGCGCATTGTCTGAGGGAGGAGGTGGTGGGAGGTTACCGTTGCTGTGGCCGTTTGCAAGTTCAGCCATTATGTGTGAAAGAAAAGAGTGATGTAATACAAAGGATAGAGCAACGGTAGACCTCGAGAAACAACAAAGCACTCAGGTTGTGAAAAGTGCGTGGATTCAAGAGAGTGAAGATGTGAAGACAAGGCTGAATCTCAAGGCTTCAAATAGCTTCATAAAAATGTTGCTTATGTAAGCACAATTATTCTGATCATGACCTCGACTTGATACCACTACGAAGCTATCTCCATCAACCCAGTCATTCCTGTCACATTCCTTCACACCTTGTCAAGATGGCGCTCAACTCGACGAAACACTACATTCAACTCGCCCAAACTCTTCCTCCACAATTAACACGTTTCTTTGCGCGCTACCCACCAACCACAACCCTCTCACAATCCTCTCACGCAAGCAGCACCGCACCCACCTCACCTGTACCATCAGCAATCCTTCCCTCCTCTCTAACATCCTCGTCCGAAGCAAATACAGTCTCTACCTCACCTCCATCCTCACAATCCTCAAATACATCATCAACGCCAAATCCATTCCAACCACAAAAGAGTCCCATAACAGGCAAATGGCATGATCCAGTCTACTCATTACGAAGACAAGCGGATCTGGTCAAGTTGGCAAGACAGTATGGCGTTGAGAGCTTGTTGCCGTTCACGGTGAAGAAGACGGAGGAGAGATTGACGCGACGATTGGAGCATGGTTTGAGGGTTAAGGGAACTGGTGTGGGAGAGAAGGTCAGAGGAAAGATCCAGGAGAGAACTCTGAAGGCTAGGTATGTAATACTTCCTGTTCACGGGGTTAAGATGAGATGGGAAGAGCGCGTGTATGATCGGACGAGCTAGACAGAAGAAGCTGGATCTTGGTTTAAGGCCCGATGGAAGGCAGATTTTCGAGAGAAAATCTCCGATGTTAAAATATTTGTTCGATGGCACGATATTGCAGGATACAAGGACATATGGCCACCCAAGTATTGCTTGTATCATGATATGCATTTGCTAACCTATAGTGCTCAGACTAGAAAAGAGAAGACAAGCGATGTTGGGAATGCCACAGTTAATTCAGGAATGGAAGGTGGTAAGTGACATGCCTCAACTTGCGGGTTACCTCTATCTAACTTAGATTATAGAAGGGTCACGGTCGTGGCTGGAAGAAGTGGCCCAAGCCGTAAATGATATTTTGGAGGATATCAGGTGGAGATATTTAAGATTTGTACAAAACTGTATGATCAGTATATGGTTGGATTACTGGACAAGTTGTGGTAGACTTAACGTAGTCATGTATTATCAAACGAACTTGAAGTATACGAAAATCAGCATGAAATCATTAACACATTAACGACATGAGTTTTTACGATATCCAATAACTAATTCTCTGTTGAATAGACTACATCCCTAACAATCGCACTGGGGAACGACATGAATCCTGCTCTAAGATTTATGAATTTATTTTCTAATGTTGTCTGCGCTTCTTTGGCTTCGTTATGCAGCAAAATGAGTAATAGTTTCTCTTCCATACAGAATACTTTGCGCCTAGAAGCCCAACATGACGCTATTCGCCTTAAACGCCATCATGAATGTGAAACTAATGAAGGAGATGGTTTATTTACAACACGATCGAGGAACTTTTGCCTGACAGACTTGCATGAGAGGGTCATGTGTAAGGATGCTGAGTCTTTCAAGTGCTCAATTGGCAGGTACCAACTTCAAAGGAGCAGTACCATGACCGTTCCTGTTGCGGAAGAAGTAGATGCCCTTTCCTTCACCCTCAGCACCCTCGGATGGCTCAACCCATTGACACCAACGAGCACTCTTCCACAAAGCCTTTAAGAAACCGATTGGTCCACCTTCGGTATCAGATCGGTAATGGACACCCATAACTTTCTTGATAGCCTCAGTAGCCTCATCTGCGTGGTAGAAAGGAATAGTGCTGACGTAGTGGTGGAGGACGTGAGTCTCGATGATGCCATGGAGGAGTTCACGACCAATGAAGCCGAACTCACGATCAATAGTGGCAGCTGCTCCACGAACATAGTTCCAGCTCTCACCAGCGTAATGAGGCAAAGAAGGATCGGTATGCTGCAAGAAGGTAATGGCGACCAACCAGTGGTTAACCCACAGATATGGGGCAAAGTACCAAACAGCCATGTTGGAGAATCCGAAAGTCTTGGTAAGAAGAGCCAAACCAGAAATTACAATTGCGAGACCAAGGTCACTCAACAAAATTAGCTTGGCATCCTTTGACTCGTAAAGTGGACTTGATGGATTGAAGTGGTTGACACCGCTGAAGAATCCGTTCTTCTTGCCCTTACCACGACCCTCAGGCTGCTTCTCGTGGAAGTCGTGACCAGTAACATTGGCAAACAAGTACAATGGCCAACCAAATAACTGTTGAAGCACAGAGTGAATAAGTGTTGCAATAGGGGTTTCTTCGGTCAACTCGTCGAGCTCGTGGACAAACTTGCCAATGCGGGATGCGTAAACGTCACGGGTCTTTGGCACGAAAACCATGTCACGCTCCATGTGACCAGTAGCCTTGTGATGCTTTCCGTGGGAGATTTTCCATGAGAAATATGGAACCAAGAGTAATGAGTGACAGATCCATCCAGTGGTGTCGTTCAAAACTTTCGAGGGCGAGAAAGATTGGTGACCGCACTCATGTGCGAGGACCCAAAGACCAGTACCAAAGAAACCTTGGATGACGGTATAAAGGAACCAAAGTACACCACGTACAGGGGTAGAAGGTACGTTCTCGGGAGTCAAGAATCTGTTGAAGAGGTAGAAGGTAGTAGCCAAGCTTGCAATATCGCGTGCAACATATGACAAGCCTCTCAAACCAGATCGCTCATAGCAGTGCTTTGGAATGGCATTTCTGATGTCGTTGACGGTGTAATCTGGAACTTGAAACTGGTTACCATAAGTGTCGGTGAGCTTTCCAAACGGCATTGCCTTCTTCTGCTTCACATCTTCTACGGACGACAGTGACGAAAGAGACGAGGATGATGGAGATTGTCTTGGTGAATCGTTGGGAGAGCCATTGTACGAGGACTGTACAGAGGCTTCAGTGACTGTACGCCTTGTGGCCGTCCTTTGGGGAACTGCTGTAGATGCCATTGTGGTAAAGGTGCGAAGTCGATTGGTTTGGGTAGACAATGGATGTTTCAAGATTGTCGTGTTATGCTAGATCGGAGGATGAGTGGTACGACTCGAATGGGCACGAAAGTCGTTGCCAATTTTTTTGTTGAGGTGGGATGATCGACACGACAAAGAAGAAGCTCTGTTAAATGTTAGCATATGCAAATCAATTGAGAGTAATCGAATGTTTTGAACATACCAACTCTGTCTGGATCAGGTAATCGAGGAATGGAACAACAGAAATGAAGCGTAAAGAGAAAGGGAAAGAACGAAACACAAAAAAGCTTGCGGTGGTAGATATTTAAAGTGTGTCCCTTCCCCCACCGCCGCCACGTTTAGGACTTTCATGTGCATGTTACAGGGCCCCGATCTGGTCTCTCCGTCTCAAAGCCTTTTTGCCTCTTGAATTCCCCGGTAAATCGGCTAGAAGGGAACTAGAACAAGCGTGAACCCGCAATTTGACAAGTTTCTCACAGGGGCATGTCAAAATGGCAAGTCTGAATTGCATGAGCCTTGGACGAACTTGCAAACTTACACGACCTCGACTTTGTCGATCCTACCTGCAACGATAGTCGTTTGCAGCTCTCACCGTAACTTCACCCACCTACCACTTTGGCACGCGGAGCAGCAGAATATGAAATCTGCAAAGCATCGACACTAGTATAGAGCAGCTTCGCGAATCACATACTTGTTGAACCACACTGATAGCCGCGTTTTGTGATACCGAGGATGGAGCTGTCAGGCGCTCGTTGTAACGAAGTGCCGTAAAGATACATACAGTAGTAACGAGTAGCTATCGATTTGCAGTATCTTTTCATCTAGTTGTGGCGAGTACGGCAACTAGCACTCCGCTTCCAGGCTCAATCACAACCTAACTCAGTCAAAGCATTACTCATGTCTTGAGTTGACGGTACGTCCCTCCAGCGACAAGATCTTAGACAACTAGTCTTGAAGCCACGATGTATTGATCTCGATGAGGGATATCGCCATGATCTCATGAAGCTTAATTCAGCTGACCATATTGCTTTGCTGTTCGCTTCGCTGCAGTTCGACTCTTTCACATGCAACTTGCATGCCCGACGGGATCTTTCAGAATCGGGTGATCATCCAGGAACCAAATCCAAAGGAAAAATTCCTCTCCATCCTATCATAGCGAACTGGGACTTTCTGTCCGTTTGTGTTTTGGAATCGCACGACTTTGAATGTCGTCCCAGCGGCCAATCACGAGCCGCAGATTATGGGTCAATTCAACGAAACCTTGGATCTACCCCAACATTTTTTGGCTTCGACATGGAGATCTGTTTAGCCAAGAAAGCAAAATTCCATGGTTTGATTTTGCATGTGTCAGTCCAGATCACATGATATGTTGAGGTTGATGGTACGTACATCAATGTTTTCCATGGAAGGAGAACGCCAGGGCCCCGCCAACTCTCTCAAGGAAGTTGATTGTGAGCATTCTTGTAAATCAATGCTGGAGCAATACCAAACCTTGACACAGGTAGTGCTAGCATACCAAGTACTCCACACTGATTCATCGAGTACGCCTAAAGCACACCTTTCGGTCACTCAAATGAGCAGTACAACAAACTTTGTACGTTACACTCCCCAAGAGACAAGGGCCTTACAAATGCCCTTGATTTCTTAGTATTTAAAACGCCAAGCCATACTGGTTATTTTGACGTTATGTCTTGGTGATAGTTAGGTAGGTGAACCAATCTATAGAATTTCATTTTGGCACGAACTAAACGTGGTGTTATCATAAATACTTCTACTCATGTTATGAATGTAACAGAAAACCACGCCGTTCACTTCTCTGTACACTTGGGCAGGCATCGTGCAAGGTGGCTCAATACAGTCATGAGTTGATACACCATACTTAAGAGAGAATTGGTGTGTGCATTCATGAGTAGAACTTAGACAGTTAAATGCTAAGAACCAAGCAAATCTAGAATTGGTACAACACCTACAATGGCTGGCAGGAACGCCAAGACAGAAATCATCACGGAGCAGATGCAACAATGACAGTCTACAAAGATTAACTTGTTCCATCTATTAAATCGAACTCCAGCCAGATGATAATCAAGCTGGTAAACCAACGCCATTCCCAATCACCTCTTCATTCGGATTGATTCAGTACGCTCGTCATAGTTCGAAAGATTGCAGCAATCATGTTCCTTTACTTCTTGTGAGAATTATATAGAGTATGTGGAATTTATACTTACGATCGACTCCAGGTTGGTTTCAAAATTTTCGTGTCCTCGACCGTAGTATGGTCAAGCGTCAATTACTCAGGTGTTGAACCAGTGCCATCAACTTGTCAGTTGAATGCAAGCGTATCGCCATCACTTCGTCGCATCATAGTCAGCCCTAGTCTAGTATGATATTTCTCCTTATCGCTGTAACCACCATCTTCCGGTAGGAGTTCTGGATCACCGTTTGCCTGTACAGCTTCAACAAAAGTACAATGTCCGGCCTCTCTGAAGCCAAGACCCGAGTACAGATCTTTGACTACAAGGTTACTAGGATGAATGAAAATTCGCATCCAACTTTTCTTGCCTTGCTCTCTCGCAAGAGCTTCAGTGTAATCAAGACTGCTTTGGATCAAGCGCTTTGACACACCCTTGCGACGATGCAAAGGTTCGTTATATACGAAGGTCATGTGCCATTTATCTTCTTCTGAGTCTGGACCTAACTGTGGCCCTCCACCTTCAGGAATATCGTAAGTTTCATAAGGTGTTGGCCCAATTAATGTGCCACACCCAATCCAGTCACCAGTTTCAAGGGTTTGCTTCTCAAGGGGCAAGTCAACATCGTACGCAACAGCAACGAAAGTGTGCATATTTGGTCGTGTTAGTCGGCCAATCCATTCTGTTGCGTTCCAGGCTGATTCGCGCACAAAGGTTGTGCCGAAAGCGGTAGGTGAAGTTTGAAGAGCTGAGAGATGAAGAGTAGAAAATTTTCCGGCATAGTAGGCCAACTTAAGCGGATCATCTGTAGGAAGGTGAAACATACGATATGTGTAGGTGATCGGCGTTGGTGTATGAGACATCTTTACTGATTGAACATGTATACTAACGAGAAAGTAGTATAAAAGTTTCTATGAAGCAAGCGTTACATTTTATTGACAAGAAGAGTGGGGCACGCTAATCTCTGTATAATCAGTACATTTGACAAAACCGTTTGAAGTCTGCTGATAGGAGAGCAATGACATAAGCGGAGACCGGCTTTACGACAAACTCCTCTCTTTTTCTGTGATGGCGAAGCTGATTTGGTATCAGCAGGGTCTGAGTCACCTCGTAACATTGGAGAGTGCTGATGTTAGTAAGCAGAGCTCCATGGACCTTTCCACGAAATCCGAGGACAAATGAATTCAACCACAATCGTTTTAGCATAAGGCGCCTTTTCAACGACAGTGGCATTAACTATCGGCAAGATAGAATACGCGAGACAGTGGGAAATGCTCGAGTGTGGCGAATCACAGCCTTGATGGAATGTAACATGTTGGAGGGTGGTCTTGAATTGACATAAACGGAGATTATGTGTTCAGTGAGTACTGGTCAGCGACTTTCAAAATCAATGAGAGACGTCGAAAGCATTGACTAAGTTCGCATGGGTGAAATGCTCACGACGATAACGATACTTGTATCACGATGAGACACACAAGAAGCGAAAGAGAATGATGCATTCTAATCTTGAGTCTAAGTACGACGAAAGTTGCTCTACGGTCGAATTTGTCTGT
>Ga0181470_100026_pt1 | contig 29937 bp, 33 predicted proteins | sample InSIn5SAF170_FD_119082 | JGI IMG/M metagenome (GOLD analysis project Ga0181470, IMG submission 119082) | Clean room microbial communities from NASA Spacecraft Assembly Facility at Jet Propulsion Laboratory, Pasadena, California, USA -... ...
CGAGGGATCCAGACCGAAGAAGAGATTCTGCTCCTTTACGACATTGTTCAAACGCACGGCTCTGCGGACGACTTCAAAAAGCTGATAGCTAGCCCTGTCTTCAGCCCCATCGCCCAGTTTAACCAAGGTCGCAAGGAGCTGTTTCGACGGGTTGTCGCTCACTACCAGAAAGACGGCGAATGGGAGGCTGTCTTTGGGCTGTGTCATGACTGTCTTTCACAGACGAACGAGTCGGGACAGCCCATAATGCTGGCCGCAGACTGGGCGGTTTGGCAACAATTTATTACTGCGGCTAGCCATGTCGCCCTCGTTGACTCAGAGTGAGTATACGTGGCTCTCAATTCAAGGCGTTGCTGACAATGTGCAGAACGACCAGAAAAGTCCAAAAGCTATTACTTAAAGTCCTCAACTCCTCAAACCTGCGGCCGCTGTATAAACGGAATTTGCAGCTGGCCCGTGTGTTAGCAGCCTTTACCCTTGGCCCAAGTGATAGCCACGATGTGGTGGATGGACGGCCGGACTCTCTTCGCCTAAAAGAACTGATCCATTACATTGATGAGCAGGCAACTGCCCCTTCATGCTTTGACGACATCAAGAGTTTCGTTGAGAGACTGGATGCGGAAGGGATGAAGTTGGTTGCTTACGATCATATACCGGAGTTATCCACAGACGGCGACGAGAGCAAAGCGGCAAGGATACAGTTGCTATCGCTCAAGACGAAGTATTTTGTTTCCTCGTGTCCGCTAACGTACAACAATTTGTCCTCAGAAAAGCCTAGGCTACAGTGCTTGGCCTGCTCGACAGAGCTGGACTCGGCCTCCTGCGTGTCCTGTTTGTCGACAATATCACGAGCAGCTCTGAGCCTCTACAAGCGGATCTCGAGCGATTCCTCAACATACAAGCAAACATTTCGAGACAACGCACTGCCGGATATTGCGATTCTAATTGCGTACTGCAACATCCGACAAGCATTCCCTAACCAAATATGCCAGCGCCCTCGATCCGCACAATCTCTCCGACATCTCCTTCGTGCACTATTCATCCTCGAGCACCAGCTCTTCCTTACGCCCAAGCACAGCGTCCTGTCACTTATCACCACCCAGGTGCATCTGCTCCTCGGCTCGGCCTACCGCGCCCGCGAAGTCTGGGATGTCCTAGCGGTGAAGCGTACTATTGTCGACTCCCTCGGACCGCTGTTCTACGACCGATTCTCCACGATCTCGCCCTCTGCAATCTCACCGGAGGAGAAGTGGGGCAGGCACTTGATCGATACGCTGAAGTCGCATTACGAGTACTCACTGAAACTCAAGATGCCGAGGCGATTGATTGACGCGTTTGAGGATGGCAGCTATGACAGCGTGATTGAGATTCCGAGATATATCGAGAACTTGAGATGGAGCAGCGCCAGAGCTATGGGGCTGGTGGAAGAGGCGAGAACGGAGAGATTACTTGGGTCTCCGCTGGGCGATGTTATCAGTGACCCACGATTTGGTATGCTTAGGCGTCTCTCCTGGTTGAGCGATTGCTAACACCTCAACTCAGTGGAGGTGGATGACGAGAGGCAGCTCAGCGAGGTTATCGACTACGGATCTTTTCCGTCTTGGGAATCCAACGAACGAACGACCCTCTACGCCCACCTACGGCTCGGCCCTCCCCCTTCGGTATGTACCTCACGATACTACTCGACGTGTACTAACAGTCAATGCAGAACCGCCGCTCTCATCTGTCACTGCTGGCAGAAGCTTTCCACGACATCCTCGCGTATAAGCCGCCCGCCATCTACAAAGCCCCAGCCGCCGCCAGCGCCGACCAGACGTTCGTGCTTGAGTCACTAAGCCAGCTAGGCAACTCGCTCAACAAATTCTTGCCCGGTGCGGAGAGCTCATGTACCGCGGCTGAGATGCTATATTTCGAGACTATCGGAGTTTTGACTGTGCTGATCACATATTCTGCTGGTGGAAGCAAGGATACTGCTGCTGTTGAAGGGACAGTGCAGTTAGTGGAAGCTGTGCGAGCGGCGATAGAAAGCCTTCAGATAAAAACGCAGGGAACTGGTGATGGCGTTGGGTATACCGTCTCAAAACTCGCATCTTTCCACGACCTCACAATGCTGCACGACGCCTCCACAGCAACTACACTCACCACACAATACATCCACACGCTTAACGAGCGAGCGAAAGCCACCGACCGTTCCGGGAGCAGCAACCTCCCGAAAGAGATCATTGCTCAGGTCAAGAGCCTACAGACGCTGGCGGAGAAGGCGCTGAAGGAGGGCAAGGCTTGGGCGGCGACGCTGAAGGATGAGGTTGGCAAGGGGGACTTCGAGGTCAGGCTGAGGGCGTGGGTGTTTGAGGGCGACGATGAGGACGGTCTGAAAGGGCTGGTTGAGAAGGGCACGGTTGGAGAGGTTGTTGCGAGTTGGAGGATGGTGGTTAAGGGGTGGCAGACGGTGAAATGGGAGTAGGCGGTTGTCGTATGGACAGAATAAAAGAAGGTTTTGAGGCCGTAATTGTCTGTCGAAGAAAGGGAAAAACCATGGCTATTGGTGTAGAGAGCATAGACTTAGTTGGGTTATTTACAATCATCCAATCCGCCTCAGATAACCTGGACGATAGTTCGCGCAGGTGTCTCCCAAGAAACGCCCTGAACATCTACCTACACTGCGTCGTTTATCCACACATTTGAGCATAGCGTGATACGCACTAAGTCGCGCGCGCTCAGCTCATCGAGATATTGAAAACATTGCCCCTGAGCGTGAGTTGGACCTGTGCGACTAACAGTCCGTTACCGACGCAGCTGCCAGCAGCTGTTCAATACCAAAGGGGAGTTCACCGCCATTGCTAGGGTTTTCTGCTGTTATTTCCTCCCACGTGCACACTTACACATCGTTTTCTGCCATCATCGCTTGACTTTGTTGCTCGATGTAGGCCACCATTCCCATCCAATCCTCCACACCTCACTGCCTCCTCTTTTACTCGATTCCGATCCGTCTTGTTCAGGCACGTCCCCTTTCTTCAGTACGAAAGAAGTGTTTCCGGATTCCCATCATGGCCACTTCATCACAGTCTCCCAAAAAAGAGACTCCCCGTGCTTCCGGGATTCGCCACGCACGTAGCAGATGGCCCATCGCAAGTCTGGAGCTTCAAGTACGGGATCGAAACCTTGAACATCCTTCTACGGAGGACATTCCGCGCGGGCAGGTCGGCTGAGCGTCTCGAGGCGAACCTCACATGCCTGTTCCGCCTGGCCCTCTGCTACATTGACAAGAGAGGCCACAAAGACTTCTGGACCTGGGTGCAGCAGGACTGGGGGCTTATGAAGCGGAAGTTGGGCACGCTGCCGGACGTGGCGGAAGATGTCGTTGGTTTCTATGTCAGGGCGAGACATCGCCACAAAGAACACCTGGCCAAGGAGGAAGACAGCTCGCCCTTGGCGAAGCTTGTGGACTGCTGGATAGGCTGCAGTCGCGAGGCTCCAGCCCATGATAAATGGTCGGAGACAGAGTGGGCGAACTATCGAGAAGCCTGGGTGAAGTTGCGCGACGAGCACTTCGATATCGTTATGCGATCTACGGGGTTCATGGGACTGGACCCTCTTGAGGAGCTGGAGCTTATTCGCAAGAAGGCAATCGTCTAGCGACCAGCTTTGACGAGGTGAGCTCAACAGTTCTCGCAGGCATGCACTTGTACTAACAGTGGTGGCTTAGGGGCACGACAAAGGAACAGACTGCTCGACCTCCAAAAGTCAAGACGGAGACCTCGCGGCCACCGAGCCAGAATATCACCTCGCCAAAGCCGGACGTCGTTGACCTCACAAGAACACCAAGCCGGGAGCACGAATCACCTTCGCAGCAAAGGCGGAAGAGATCATTGCACATCCCAGACTCACCTACTCGTGCAACGGGCGTCAAGCGCTCCCGGTCGACGGCTCAGGGTTCATCGCTCCCCGAGCGGTCTGAGCCATCACACCCTCAGCTAAGAGAGGCGTCCCGCTCCCAGCCAGAAGAATCGTCCCGCTCTCAGCGGCTGGAACCACCACACGGTCAACGGCCTCAACGCTCCGGACCACCACAAGGCCCACGCGCTCGAGATGGGGAACCTCCACGAGGGCCACGCCCACAGCAACAGGAGCTGCCATCCAGTCACCAACGGCGTGATGAACCTGCTAGACTGGCCCAGCCCACGATGCAGGTACCAAGTGGTCGACGACAGGGCGATGGCCATGGAGGGGGCGTGGTAGTACCAAGGTCAGAGGAAACGGCTACAACTGCCGCGATGAATGCGGGACTTCCTCCTCGACCTCCTCCGGCTCGCAACGAAGCCAATCAAAACCACGGTACCGTACAGCATGCAGACAGCATGGAGAGACGACTTGACGGCATGCAGAAGCTGATTGATAGCATGGAGAAGAGAGACAGGGACGAGAGAGCCCACGCGCGCAACATGTATGAGTGGACTACAAGGACCGTGGAAACCATGCGTCGCGAGCTGGAGGATCTGCAGAGGAAGATGGCCGATGTGCAGGGCCAGCGACGCAGGAGACGATATTACTGAGGCGCGATGCCCGGTGCGTATCACAGTGGAGGGTGCATCGGACAGATGAATTGCTGGGGTCTGCATATTGATATGCAGATGGGCTGCGGGCTTCAGGGGAGGAGAGCAGCACGTGATTGGGGTGAGCACATGTACTCCGTACCGGAGGTAGGTAAACAAAACGCCGGGTCTGAGGATCTGCGTACGTAGCTCTACGGATAGGAAGTTCAAATTGAGACAAGAGAAATGCAGTGGCACGACTGGACGTCATGGCGACAGCTTGGGCGCCCCACCGATGTTGAGCAGCGAACTAAAGCCGATTGATTGCTTGGCAACGGGAGGCAGCCAAGCCATCCCATGTGGACGGGTGGATTGGGTTGGATTTGCGAAACTGCTGGCTTGGCGCCATGTTCTGTTAGCCAACCAACCGCAACAATGCCCCATCTGGAGTGTTTTGACGATGCGTGCTTCAATGGGCACTTCGTAGTCGTGCTTGTATACGGTCGGGTGTTTCAGGTCAAGTTGGTCGCTTCGTTGCGCGTACTCGTCACCTCAGTCCATCTGGTGCAGTGTATCAGCACAGCCCGAGGCCCATCTTCATCCTCAACCTCCAACGGCGCCCGTGCCACCGTTGCCGTGCCGTACGCTGCCGTCCCTGGATCATCGGCAGGCCGGAAGCCCTGAAGCGGTTAGGCGCCCACGCCAGTCAGAAGCCAAGATCCGAGCTGCAGCGATGGTGCCCCGCTCGCTGGTACCCTATCGCCAGGGTGTGGTGGAGGCTCATCGAAAACACTCCGCTGCTATACTCAGCTAACGGTAGTCCAACGGAAATCCAGGTTTCAGGACAGAAAGATGGATCGACCACCGAGATTCGTTGCGTAGCGCTGCGCTGTCGTTGCGTGTTCTGTTCTCTGCGGTGGGGAAGTGTTCGTCATCCGACGCACTTTCCGTCCCAGATGGATACCGCAACTCGTCTTTTCTCATTGGGATGCGCGGCGGCTCCAGGTCCTGGGGAGTCTCTCCCCTGGCACACTCTCTCCTCCTGTTCCCTCTCCTCGCGCTGCATCTTATTAACTCCTCAACTCCTCACCTTCAAGTGCCTCGGTACAGGCCTGCACGCCATCTCTCTCCATCTCAGCTCATCGGCCTGAGCTCTCTCTCCCCTTCTCTCTCTCCCCCTCCCACACGCATTGTGAATCGTTCACGAGACGACTCGGCACGACTCGGCAGGCCACGACACCGGTGCGACGACAAACAAGCATTCTCTGACTCCGCACAGACCCCGGCGTCACCCCCGTCTCGGCCGTCTTGGCCATCTTGGCTTTTTGCGGTTATCCATAGTCTACAAGCTACCTTGCCTGATCGCATGTGTTAGTCTACTGGTGGCCTCACATCGCTTCACCTCGCATCACCGCAAAACCACCACCGTCCCTCGCACACCACTGGACTATCCATACCTTTTTCTCTCCTCTCTCGTCACCTAATTGACGCTTCTCCCTACCTTAGTCTCGCCTCCCCCTGTCCGTCGTGTTGCGGGAAGACTTGGGCGAAAAACTCGGCGCCTCTGATGTCACGAGCCCACTAAAGTCACTCCACCTGCAACCCTTCAGTCCCGTTACGCGCGTCGGCAACGGGGCTGATCAACAGGCACGGCATTCAGGAGATTTGACTTTGACTCCCGTCCTCCTTCGACTTGCCTCTCGATGCAGCTGAACAAGTTCATCTTCAGCCTCATCCTCGACTTTCATTGAGGGCGCTTGCCCCCTGCCAAGAGCTGCCATGCTACGCTTCTCCCATCAGTCTCTACGCCGCTATCTCGGCATTTCCTTTGTCTTTTTCATCTTCGTTCTCGTGGGCAATATTGCGAGGCTGCACAGTCCTGATGCTAGCCTGCAGAATGCCCTTTTCCACAGTATGGGCAGGGTCCTGCCTGACGGCCAGCAACCGATACCGAACCCTTCATGCTTCGCCGATCTAGATTATCTGCGCCGCCAGGAGTATGACTTCACCCCGGAGATCATCTACCAACGGCGGGTCATGAAAGCCACGCTGGACGACTCGGTCGACCGGTACGAGGTTGACAACGTAACGCAACCGCTGGTACGACAGGGCGATCGCTTATGGCAGAGCAACGACTGTGCTGGCTGGGTGGGCCAGGACGTCTCAACCACTAAACCCTTCGAGATCACCGTTCCGCCGGCATTCCCCGACCGACGATATCCTCATCTTCTCTTTGGCGTAGCAACCACCTATGAGCGACTCGTCAGCTCGAAGCCGCAGTTCGCACATTGGCTGAGCCGCTCCGGCTCCACCTTGGTTGCCGTTGTGATCGATGCCAAGGAAGCAGGCAATAAAGTCGATGACTTGGCTATAGAGTATCGCAACATGGGCATTAACCTCGTCATCGAGCACCCCTGGAACCCATCAGTTGGCGCCAACGAGCAGCACTTCACCATTGTCCGAGATTTGCTGCGGCACGTCACGCCGTACACGGAATGGGTTGCAATCATCGACGACGACACTTTCTTCCCGTCGCTTTACTCACTGTCTCAAGCGTTGAACCAGTACGACCCCAAGCTACCGGCGTATCTAGGTGGCCTGTCGGAGAGCTTTTTCGCCGTTGAGCACCACGGTGTCATGGCATATGGCGGAGCGGGCGTGTTCCTGAGCGTTCCTCTCATCGCTGAGCTCGACCCAGCCATTGATGATTGCCTGAACGAGGGCGATGTGCCGCAAGGCGACGGACTCTTGCGGCGATGCATATACACGCGGACGAAGGCCAAGTTTACCATGGTGCCTGGCCTCCAGCAAATCGACCTCCGCGGTGACCTCAGCGGCTTCTACGAATCCGGTCGCTTGCCGCTCTCCTTGCACCACTGGAAGTCGTGGCACGACGCTGCCGTCGACAAGATGGCCAAAGTATCGTGGTTCTGCGGCGGCTGCTTCCTCCAGCGGTGGCGAGTAGGCGACGACACAGTCTTCACCAACGGGTACAGCATCGCCGTGTACGAGAACGGCACGGCCGAGGTGCCGCTCAACGAGATCGAAGGGACATGGGATGACATCGGTAATACTGAATGGAGCCTGGGACCCCTCCGACCAGCGGTGAATACCGACGCCAAAAAGAGCTATTTCCTGGTGGATGCCGAGCAGGTCGGCAACAATCTGAGGCAGATCTATGTGCATCGTGCGAGAGAGCACAACCATGAGAAGAAGGAACACACGGAAGACTGCCCAAGAGATGAAGTGATCGAGCTGTGGTGGGAATGGTGAACGCCGAGGCTGGATAACAAGGTCCCACTGGGGATCATACCTCATCACATCGCTGGCCAGCGCGACATATGAATTTTTCTTTACAACGTCATCTGTCAAAGACAGTATCGACTGGCGGGAGTTTGTTCGACTTATTTTTAGGCACGGAACGGAACGGTAAACATTGGCTGCATAACGGGCCCGGAAAGAACTGGCGTTTGGGTTTGGACTTTGACACATGGACTGTCCCGAATCTGCGGCGCCGCAGACTTTGGCTCTGCGAGCATGGACCGGCGGAGCGGATCAGACTGGACTGGACCAGGACTGCACGATATGTATCGATTAGCGCGACGATATGGAATAGAGAGAATTTGCTCTGCAACACCGGAACTGCCACTTGTTGCTGTGTTTGAGTAGTGAAGATACGTCGAAGCATCGTGTCAAGCGCTGACGCGGTGGCACATGCGTCTGGCGGTGCTACCTGTGCTACTGCATACAGTCCAATGCCTCGATAGGAAGCTGTCACAGATCGCACCGGGCATAGTTGCGGATCAACCGGATATAGCATAAGCTGTAAAGGTGCTTACGCATAAGTCAATCCCGTTCTATGCCTACAGCGGCTACTGAAACAGCAGGAACTTTTATGTGTGACAAGAGTCAAGTCACATAACAACTGTTTATGTCTGGCGGCAACTCCCGATCCGTCGTGACCTAAGCCCGCACATCGGCACCGCCGATTACAGTCCAGTTTCATCTTGGCATACCTTAAGATTATCTTTGCCTGGTCTAGACTTCTCGGCCGAAACCTCGCACCCTTGGCGACCGGCTCCGTTGGGCAGGATCGTGGGTTGGTCTGCCTCACCTCCATTGACAGTGACAGATCGCGTGTTGTTGACCAATACAGACATACATAGCTTCCGTTGTAAGATTGCATTGCCGTATTTACCAGTTCAAATGGTAACGGCTTTAACGCATATCGCTTCCTACATGAATGTCTCTCTGCTGGATGAGTCCGCACAATGACCCCGAAACACGAATGCTACGTTGAACCACGTTGTGTTTACCGGAATATACAAAACTAAACCAAACTATAAGCTTAATTCACACTCAATGAGACACATAGAAGGCAGGAATCCATATACTCTACCGTCTACTCGCTTCGCGGTCTCAAGACCCAGATGAGTATAGTGCGCTACGCATTAGTGCAAGTTCTCCAGCATCCAAGTTAGACTGTATCAAATTGGTCCTGATGGTGCAGGGAGACATGTTATGACACGAGTAGAAACGGAAAACCCAAGTTTACTGCATGTTTCTCTAACTCCCTAGACTACCGGAGAAGAACGAGAGACAGACCGAAATGCTCCCAGTACATTGACCTGTTTATGAAACGACATTGCTTGAGGTTTTCGGGTGCTGTACTCCGCACTCTCTCCTCGATTGCCCCGGACCCGCCACTCGCACGGACATGAACTCGCCTTAGATAGCGACCGGCGGCTCTTGGCGCTGACATGCGTGCAATACGTTCAGCGGGGTCTACCAATGTTACTCCTGTAGGTAAGATCAGGTCATGGTATGCTCTTTGGCATGTTGAAATTGGCTGGCAACCAAGGTGCGTCTCAATTCTGCTTTGCAAGTGCCATATCGCAAACCCAAAGAGACCTCTAGGTGGCAGGTTTGACTTCTTGTCTAGAATCAGTCTGGACAACAGCGTTTTAGGTATGGCGCGTAGGTCTATGTTTGTATCCGAGTTGTGGTGCGGCACAGGTCAGCTCAGCCTGTAAACTCCACCTTATAATGCGGCTGCGAGGTGCGCGCATACTTCTCAACCTCGTGGCCTACAACTTTGGCGGATACTATAAGAACCTGTGTCAAAATTCAAAGAATTCTTCATACGTGGTATAGATCCTGTTGAAGATTTGCGAGGTGTTATTGCTTACTGGATGAGTATTCGCATTTGCATTCATAGCGACGATCATCAGAAACGCGAGTTAGAGCTGCCTAATGGCTTTCGTTACACGCCCGCCACCTGGTGTTATACTAATGCGCAACGACTGCAGGAGCGCGTCATTAGCGCCAGAGCTGAGCGCAAATCTTCCAAGGCTTGTTTCTGGCCGTAAGGCTTGTACATGATGCCCAACACAGACCTTTCAATTAAGGTATCCTTCTTCGCCGCTTTCCGGACGGAAATTATTTTGTCGCGACGGAAGGTTTGACGGCGATGTGTGACAGGATGAGCAAGTTTCTTGCCTTTGTACCTGGAGATTCCTACTGGAGTTCCGGTATCTCGTTGACGAGCCTTACCTTCTTCATTACCGTCGTAACGTGGTGGGCAGTTTCTTATCTGACATCGCCTCTGAGACAATACCCGGGCCCCGTACTTGCAAGTGAGTATTGAACTTCACATCTTTGTCCAGATTGGCTAATCACAGATGAGAATGGACGAATCTTTGGCGCTTCTTTGTGGTGCGCGGTGGCAGCTACCACCTCAAGATCAAGCAGCTCCATGAACTGTATGGTCCGGTGGTTCGCCTTGGACCGAACACCCTGGATCTCGACTATCCAGAGCTTGTCAAGACTCTGTACGGCACGGACGGGAAGTGGCCCAAGGTGTGTTGATATTTTCTGCTGGGGCCTTGGTTCTAACCACCTGTACAGTCGGACTTCTACCATAACAACAGTACTGTGATTAATGGACAGATCGTATTCAACATGTTCAGCCTCACGGACGTCAGTGAACACGCACGCATGAAGCGCCCTATCGCAAAACACTACTCACCAGCTGGTGTGCTGTCTATCGAGCCCCTCGTTGACACTGTCATTGGACAGTTCTGCCAGCATCTTGAGAGCCGCTTCATCAAGGGGCCCAGCAGTGGCCAAGTGTGTGACTTGGGCGACTGGATTGCTTACTGTGAGGTAGCATAATGCAATACGGTCTATGATCGGCACTAACATGGTGTGTAGGTACGTGGGACATGGTAGGCGCTGCTTCCTTCAGTGAGCGATTCTGGTATATGGAAAAGGGCAGTGACTATGACGGTACGATAGAGATTGCAGACAAAGCCCTTGACTAGTAAGAAGCTGCACTTACTATTCGTACTATTGACTTGGAACTAACAACGTCTCCGATAGTTTTGCGGCCGTAGGCCAGATGCCTTTTTTGGACTTCCTTCTGGACAAGAACCCGGTGATGCGGGTTGGCCCTCCAAACCTCGGAAACATTACTCGTATTGCCCTCGAGCACATTGACATGCGTGTCAAGGGTACGGACCCCAACTTCGACCCTAAGCACTACGACTATCTTCAGCACTTCCTAGACGCAAAAGCTGCGCAGCCCGATGTCGTCCACGACGGCATGATAATGAACTACCTCTTCATCAACCTGATTGCCGGGGCTGATACAACAGCAATCACAATAAGAGCTGTCATGTACATGGTTTTGAAGCATCCTGAGGTTCTCCTAAAGTTGAACAAAGAAGTACTGGCTGCCGATCTTGGAAAGGTTGCACAGTACAATGCAGCTCGAGCGTTGCCTTGTGAGTGCTGCCATGATCAAACCTTGCATGTGACATGCATCAGGGCACTTTCTAACCGTCGCGTGTGGAATAGACCTCGAGGCTGTCATCAGAGAGTCAATGCGCATGCACCCAGGTGTCGCTATGCTTCTTGAGCGCACCGTGCCCGAAACTGGTCTGACGCTCCCCGGCGGCGGCTTTGTTCCTCCAGGTACATCTGTAGGCATCAATCCATACGTCGTCAACCGTAACAAAGATGTATGGGGCTCTGATGCCGACGAATTCCGACCCGACCGCTGGCTGCGATATGAGGATGAGAGCGATGAGGCATTTCAGGGGCGACTGAAGCTCTTCAATGCGACTGATCTCACCTTTGGCGGAGGCTCGCGGATGTGTCTGGGGCGGCATCTAGCCCTGCTGGAGACCTACAAAATCGTAGCCACATTGATTGGTCGGTATGAGATTGAGCTCGTTGACAGTGAGAGCGAGTGGGAGGTTACATGCAGCTGGTTCCTGCGACAGAGGGGTCTGAAATGCACGCTGAAAGAGTGGACCGGGGCGTAGCTACAAAGAGAGCTTCTGGGAACTTGGCTCTATAGGCAGTGGAGCTTTTAGGACTCTTTTGTTTCAATTTGGTCTGTTCTCAAGTCACGCGCAGGTATTTCTTTGTCGACTCCAGCCGATCGTACAAAGAAACGCTGCAGACGAAGCGCCATCAACTGGAAAGACGGGTCTCTCGACCGAGAGGCCGTGCCCTTCACAGGTGATGTATGACTCAGAGAGGTTCCAATACTGGTACACTCTTAGCCAAGGCTAAGGGAGCGTCTGGCCAGGAAAAAATAGTCACCGGCCAAGTCGACGTCCTCGTCTAGAGGAGCCACGTGGTGCAACTAGGTGGTTATGGCTTCAGATGTCCTTGTCGCACCAGCTTCTGGTGCCTGGAGGACTCGTGAACTCCCACAGCTCGTTGATTTTACACTTCATCTTATTCGTATCCTGTAATAGTACTCTGGCGTGTGGTAACAACGGCATGAAAATGCCACATGCAGAGCGTGAAAGAAGTCCAACCCCTTTGCCGATCTTTGACTTCTAGAAAAGATGATACGGACTATGTACAAAGAAATGCATTACATTAAACTATCAGTGAGTCACGGTTTGCTTTGTTCATGCCATAAACAGTGAATCACCGCTAAGGGAAGCTTGATGAATATATATTCTCAAGTCTCAAGGCTCTAATGTCAGCTCTGGTTAAGTCCAACATACAGGTCGGAAGTCAAGCAACACTTACCTCTCATCTTGACAACACTCAACTCAGAACTATCTCTCAACATTTTGCCATAATGTGTCGGGGACATCTATTTTTCTGCGCCCACCCACGCTGCCCCAGGATACACACCATCAGAGTGGCAACTTGCCACCACTCCGAGGGCTCCTCCGAGACTCCCGACATAATCTCACGTTACTTTTCGGCGAATCCTCAAAGCTTCGTGTTTAAACAGTCTCAAGGCTGTCAAGGTTTCATCGTTAATGACCGGGTAATGACTAGAGGCTACTGTGAGGAACATGTTGGCCGGCACAGTCCTGTACCCAACGTTGACCACATGCCTTTGCATCACATCTTTCGCTGGGAATGCCCTTGGTTGATGGACAGCGATGGCGAGTCGGATAGCGACGCCCTGCCGCGTCGTACTGCCGATGATCTTGTCATACCGATTGGGGACGATGGAAGTGACGAGAGCTTGACCGAAGATGAACCAGCTCAGGTCACGCAGAATACTGGTTAGCTTGCACCCCTGAAGGCAGCAAGTAACACAGTGACTGACGGGAGTCGGGAGCAAGACAACCCTCCGCCTTCCGGGTCGCGGGCTCAGTCAGACAACTACATCTGGCGGCTTCAAGACTCGACTAGACCTTCGGGTTAAACCTTCGACTGTGGGCAAGCAAAGGAAAGGACTGGCTCGTTGACTGATGGCAAAACGTCATGAGTAAGGTTCTAGAGATTGGACTCGCTGAGTTATGCGTTCTGGTTGAGATTTGAAGTATTGACAGCTGGAGGGGTAACTAGAATTGAAACTAGAGTAAAATTACATTTCGCGCGATCTTTTCTTACCCATCATAGGCACGCCACCTTTGATACACTATGAATAGTATCTTGTAACCACCTCACCACCAACGCATCATCATCGCCTCAGGTTTTGGTTTCATTGCCTGCCACAGTACCTAAGCATGAAAATGGGACCATTTCGACCATACCGCCGCAGTAGGGCGGTCAAAGAAGTACATGCCCAATTTGACCGACAAATCCTAGGTAACATCGTTTCGACAGGTCCATCCGCCTAGATGACTAGTGAGTATGGCGCAAGGGCATTGATTCAGATACCGAAAATTATAACGCATTTTTCTCTCTCAAGTCTCAAGATGGACAATCGGGGAATGTTATTGCTATTGTGGCTCCGCAAAAGTTAACAAGAATATCCCCTGAAGCCAGTGCGAGGATCTCTAGGCTTTCAACCTTGCCGCTGTATGTCTATTCATCTTCGCTGGTTTTGCGATTGCCATGTGACGATATGAAGGGAAGGATTCTGTCCCAAGAGCAGAAGCAGCCCAGCCGGATGGGTGTGGGAGAAGTCGTAAATTACTGACTATGGGGTCTCAGGTGATGAGGCTCCGGGGGGATATCAGTCGCGACAGTGTCATTGGATTCAGCCTCGTACTATTACATGGATTTTCGTATCGAAATGCTACGGGAGTTCCCGTGAAAGCCAGAAACTGCGTACATGTCTGCTATCCGAGGATACTCCTACGTCCTTGGGGTTGATATCATGTTAGGGGCATAATTGCTTATGACAGTCGTCATGGCGGTAAAACTAGTACAGGTGAGGCGGCCACAAAGGCAGACCAAGAATAGTCGGGATACACGTGAACACTGACTTTTTTGGATAGCGATATATGCCACCAGAAAGACAAATCCTGCATATAATTGCTAAGTGCCATTGGGAACCAACCTCGTGACCACGGCGGGTTGACATATTCTTGTCTCATCCCTACAAGTTATTATGCAAACCGGCCGTCACCATAGACGCATCCGATGTGCAGCATGACGGTATACACCAGCGAGCTACAGTGACAATATATTTCCAACTGAATTCGTTAGACCGGATACAAAAACTTCAGTGTCTCTCATATACTCGCCGTTGCCGACTCTCCAAAGATCAGAATATCTGGGGTCTGACTTATTCTTCGAGCGAAGTTACTCGCCGGTTGCCGGAGCGCCCATCACGGGGATCGGCCTCAAACCAGTCAAGCTCCGTCACATGTCCACAGGAATACCCCTGGGGCAGGCATCATGCCAAGAGATAAGACGGTGTCATGGGTATGCTGCTCCAAAATGGGATGAACTAACCGCCTCGAGACAAGCGAACAGCAAAGATAAATAAGATTCGAAATGGCGCACTGCTTTTGAGCAGCCAACAGACATTATCATTTAACCCGATTGGATAAGCTAATCGAGACGACATGCACTGCGCCACCGAACCCCGGAGCAGTCCCATCTTGCTGCAAATACGGAGTCCACATCCCTTTTGGACCCTCACTATCCCTCATCGCGCCATCTAGTTTGGGCAATATTCGAACACATATGCATCTCGGTGGCGTCTTTCTCAGTCATGAATGGGACAAAGCGATGTCTCGGTCCCGTTTTCCGAGCATTCCTAGATCTTCTCAAGTGGCTATGCCTAGTCCATACCAATACAGCCCTTCCCAAGATGCTCATCAGAAAGGTACCATTTGGCTCCGGAGGAACCGACTAACCTTGGGCGGCCCTTGCTCGAATGTTGGTAAAGGACAGCACAACAAGGCGGTCAACAGCAGCATGCCCAATCACATTGATAGCAGGAGACTGCAGAGCCTTGGCAAGCCATCACGACGGGCGCATTCTGCTACATACATAGCTCTCCATATCTGTTCTAGCAGAAGTTCCTTATGAACCTTTTTCTGGACATCGTTCCCCTCATCCCCCTCTTTTGAGTTGTAGGCCCCGCCAAGTAACCTATTCATGATACTTCAAAACAGATCCGCTTCGGTTAGCTTTATGCCAACATTGATCATCCCATCCAGAAGTTAAGTCTATGTGGCTCAAGCCTGCACCCTGTAGAGATTTCAATAGTCTGGTTGCTACCCGCCATACCAAGGAGAATATGGAAGGTGTTCGCCTTTATCACGAACTCGGGAGTTGTGTATGACCTTGGCGGTCCTGCAGTGGCTGAGCTCAAGATAGCCAGAGTAATCGGCAGGTTATTCTAGAAAAGTTCCAAGCAAAGAATGCTTGCTGCTTCTGCAGAAAGGGACTACAAAGGTTCCTGGCATAGCACCACACAAACGTGCGTTCGTTTGTGCTTCCGTTGACCTTAACAGCGGGCCATGAAATAGACTCGACGAATTCCTACCATGATGTTGTTTCAGATAACCCCGCGAATGACTGTCATGATCATCTTGGGAGTTGCATAAATAGCTTGAACTTCCCTTGGTCAATTGCGTTGGTTTACATCGTCATTCAAAAGGGATCAAGAAGATCGCCCAAGATGCTCTTCCGCCACGCATTGTTCTCCCTAGTCCTCATAGGGAATGGCTCAGCCTTGAATAGCAGATCGCCCATTGGGGAGATCTCAAGTGCTGCAGACAAACCGGACACCGGCCGCTTCATCATCGAGCTCGCCGAGGTATGCAAATTCCCGATTAAGACCGCTGTCTTCACTAACACTAATAGGGTGCCGATTTTGACGATGCTGTAACAGAGATTGAGTCACGCCCTGGGATCAAGGTGGTCCGTAAGCTAAGGTCTCCGATCTTCAACGGTGTCACTGTTGAGGCACCGGCTGAGACCGAGGACACACTCGTTAAAAGTCCACGGGCCGCTCAAGCATGGCGTTCTCATAAGATCCAACTAATGCCTAACGTTGAGATGTCACATTTTGTCGATGGCCTTGAAGCTACCAATTATTCTGTCCACGGCATGACGGGTGTCGATAGACAGCATGCCGAGGGCATCCTTGGCAAAGGCGTCAAGATTGCGGTTGTCGACACGGGTGTCGACTACAACCACCCAGCAGTGAGTGCTTCTTCTCTAGAGGTCAAGTGTCTTCCTAACTGTTATAGCTCGGCAGTGGGTTTGGGCCCGGATACAAAGTCATTGGTGGTCATGACTTTGTGGGCAATGGCTGTATGTATCCATTTTTGCTAACAGCGCATGGCGGCTGACCCCCCAGTGTGGCCTGACGCCGACAAGATGCCGGATGAGGACCCAATGGATCAGATGGGACACGGTACCCATGTCACCGGTATTATCGTCGGGAAAAACGACTGGTATGGCATTCATATCTCCCGGTTGGTCCGGACTGACAATCTAGGTACACCGGCGTCGCGCCAGAGGCAAGCATTCTCGCGTACAAAGTCTTTACGGAAGTCGTAAGAGATACACTCACGACTTAAATGACTCAAATTAACTGACATTCTAGGACTACACCGATGATGACACGCTTATTGAAGCCTTCTTACAAGCATATGAAGATGGGGTATGTGCTTATCATCCACGAGACAGGTCTGTAGCTAACAGAACAGGCCGATATAATTACGTGTAGCGTCGGTGAATACGATGGCTGGAGCAACGGCGCATGGGCTACTGTCTCGTCTCGTCTCGTCGAAGAGGGCGTTGTCGTGACCATTGCAGCCGGCAACTCGGGACAACAAGGCCCCTTCAAAGCAAGCAGCGGCTCCTCTGGCAAGAACGTACTGGCCGTTGCCTCTGTCGATCCAACTGCTGTTCTAGCAATTCCCATGACGGCTCATTTCGTGAGCGAGGAAGAGACCAGACCCATCAAGATTGGATACCGACCTGGTCCTCTGGTCATGCCAACTAATGTCAGCGGACCCGTGTACCCGCTAAGTCTCAATGCTTCCGTTCTCGATGACGCGTGCTCCCCATTGCCAGACGACACGCCGGATCTCTCAGACAAGTTGGTCCTTGTCCGCCTGTCTCTGCAGTGTGATGACTCCGATCAGGTCGCAAACATTGCGCTGCACAACCCCATGGGTATTGTATTCTACCAAGACAACCAGAGCACATCTATCGATCCCTATACGACACTACCCATCTTCCTTGCCATGATCACCGCCGATGTGGGCGAAGCCATGGTCAAAACTATTGCCGAAGGAGGAAAAGTCACCATGGACTTCTCCGAAATTGACGGGTACGTCAAATTTCCTCTAATCGGCGGGGGTGGTGGCAGTTTCTACACCTCTTGGGGAGGAACTTGGGAGCTTGAGCTCAAGCCCGAAATTGCAGCCCCTGGAGCGGCAATCACCAGCACCTATCCCACCTGGTTGGGCTCCTGGGCGACGCTTAGTGGTACTTCTATGGCTACCCCGTATGTTGCTGGCGTTGCTGCTCTGTATATCTCCAAGTACGGCGGACGCGACGTCCACGGCAAAGGATTCGCACTGATGCTGAACGGACGCATCCAAGGTAGTGGCTCAGCTATGGCATGGCCCGGAAACGTTGACGATGGCGGTCAGCATCTCGCATCACCAGCGCAGGTCGGGACAGGCCTCATTGACGCACGTAAGGTGGTCCAGTACTCTACACAGTTGTCTTTTACCAAGTTCCATCTAAACGACACCCATCACTTTTCCAGATACCAGGGCGTCGATATCACCAATACCGGAGATGAGGAGATTACATATACGTATAAGGTTGAAGATGCAGGTGGATTCGACGCTTTACACACCGATCCAAACGTGGCCGGCTCACCGGGGCTGAACAGGATTGGTGTACTGCAGTTTTATAAGCTCAAGCCTTCGGTCAAGTTTCCAGCCGGTACCACCCGAGTCAAACCTGGAGAGACCAAACACGTGGAGTAAGAAAACTCGCCGAGTTCACTAATAATACTCTGCTGACGAAGTAGATTCATCTTTGACATACCTACCCTTCCCGGTGGTCACGAAAGCAGCAGTTTTCCCGTTGTCAGCGGCAAGATACTGATTACTGGAAGCAACGGAGAACAGGTGTCCGTACCTTACTTTGGCATGGTAACTGATCTCAAGCGCGAGACTCGTACCCACCGCATATTCCGGGTTGCGTACAACTTGCCGAGGATGATCACGTCCACCGACTACGGTCCGACGCTCTATGTTTGGGACAAGCCATAGTAGGGAGCACCCGCTGCGATAACAAAAACAAGACTGATTGTTTCTAGCTGGGGCTTCAATTTGACCTCCGGATCTCAGGACTGGCCTGCACTTGAAGCAGGCTTTATGTTTGGAGCTACTGAACTACGATGGGATGTGAGTGGTGCCAGAACCTGACTTAATACGGGACTAATAGCAAGCGATGCAGATTTTTGAACCCGGCTGGAAAGAGCGTAACTGGAAGTACCCCCCGGTGGTCGGCGAGAACGGGTTCGTCGGCTCGGTGGCGTATTGGAGAGAGTCTTCGAAGGGTTGGCTAGACCTGACCGCAGGTGACGACCCCGACGATGTTCTACCGATGCCAGCCAAGTATATTCCCAGCGAGGTACTGAAGGCTTTCTTATGGTTCGGCAAACTGGAAAATGGCACACAGATTGCCCCTGGAAACTATACGTGAGTCTGCCAACCTGGAGGTCAACGGCTGTCTAACACCTAGCAGGATGCGTGTGGCTGCTCTGCTCCCCTTCGGCAATCGCGAGGCGTCAGATAATTGGGACATCATGGATTTGCCTCCTCAAATCAAGATTCTTGGATAAATAGCAAGGCGGGCCAGTTTCAGTCTCTGAGGGCGATGAACGCGCCACGATTGACGAGTCAGTCAGACCTACAAGGTTTCACCAAGCATGCTCACGCATGAAAACAACGGTCTCTATGAATGACAACCTTATGTGACGATGAACAGCCCCTTGTAGTGATTATCGGTTCTTCAATTATGGTCTGATAATGCGCTTAGCATCGTCTAACCTGGAATCAAAGTGTCACCCAAACTGACAGGAGATTCGCATATCCAATATTTATCACACGGGCTAGCCCTGCTACTGCTGGGTGTAGAGGAGAGGCCGTCATACTTCCTAGGGGCGTTCTTCTGGTGTACAAAGAGCTGTGCCGCAGCCACCGCATGACATACAACTCTCTCCAGTGACACGTTGTACCATCTATTTCTGATCATAGTGGTACTGTGAAGGATAAACCTTCTTCACTTGGGGCCCGTAACTGCTTCCGCCTCAGCGCCTCTCACATTACTGCCATTGTTCATTTAGGTTTGGCGACATGCACCATACTCTTTCATTGCGCACGGCAGCACAACCAATAGTTGAAGCAAGCCGACGAGCTATAAGACTGGTTATGTTCACTGTCGTTACGAGATAATATGTCCATGCATCTGGTCTAGACGCATTCAAAACGCACAGTCGCTTGGATCCCCGTACTTAACAGAACGAGCAAGCTCTCCCCCGATACCAAAGGCACCGTCACATTCACCAGCGTGTGGCGCGCGAACGGAGAAATGCAGTTTCGTACAGTGTTCGTCGCCATAGACGTTGAAACAACTGCCTGCCGGAGCGTCCTCTTGAAAGTTGAACACGAAGAAGGGCTCACCTGTCGCGCAGGCAGTACCGTCAACACTGAGCTCTTGAATTGGCTCCTGGCAGTAAGGATCGCTGAATGTTTTGACCATAACAGCGCTTCCCAAGGCAGCGAAGCCCCCAAGGGCAATAATAAGTGTCTTCATACTGCTTCTGCAAAGTATAGTTGGTAAACAGCACGTCTTAATCTCTCACAAGCTATCGAGGGGATAGTATACCTGGTATTATAATGACTGTAGCGTAACGGGACAGTTTGCTTCGCAGCGTCGATATGAGGAAAGAATGGTTATCAAACGCCAGCGGGGACACAGCGACACAACAGGCACTATATAGGTATACGCAAGCTCTCCTTCCCACTCCCCAGTGTCTAATTAGAAAGCAACACTCGGTTACTGCTAACGGAAGGTATCCTTCTCGTACAAAAGGACCATTTGGCTATTACAGAATGCTACGTAACAGGGGTTGTCCACAGTTTGCACCAAGCGGTGTAGCTGGTGGTGTCCATCAATCCTGCGTTTAATTTGGCAATAGGAGTTTCCTCAACTCTCTTTTGAGATCGCGCAAACTCCACCGGAAGATGCTAATTTTCTTTTGGTCAGGTCATGAACAGATTTGCAGAGCTAAGGTATATGGGGGGAACAGTAAAAAAACGCCACAACAGTCCCTAGTCAGGTAGCAGTAAGTACATTGTGCTCAGGCTCTGTAGGCTGTCTAGTCTGTGTGGGACATTAGCGCTCGGAAGGATTAGTTAATTCAATCTCGTCTGCACAGGCGGCCGACGCGGCCTTCATTCAGTCAGGATTGCCGCAATTACCGTCGCAAAGACGAATCGGTTGGGACTAGCCGCGGTTCTCGTTACGCTCTCGCTACGACGTATATATTGCATACTGACCGGCTTCCCCTATTACTATGGTTCTGAATCTCGCAAATTATAGGCACATCTACCCATGCCTATAGGTGCTGCGAACTGTGCCGGTGAGTTTGAGCCGTAAGTTAATCCGCCGAGGATTCCTGTGCGTTTGCTGCCCCTAGCATAGCTTTCTCGTACTCTTAGCCCAGGCTCCGTCTTTGGCAAGCTATGGGTTCGGACCAGATAGTCGAGATATCGTATGTGACACTGACAGCCGACATACAATCCTACAACAGCCACCTACTAAATACACACTCCCCTACACCTCGTATCAGACCTTTGTACCCCTTACGATCCCTCTTGACACCTTCTATAGCAGTAGTCGTGCCGGTTGCAGAACTTGAAGGAAAGGCAGAGGCTAGACAATTACTGAGCAGTTTGAGCCAGATGACAACGCGACTATAACGAATGTAGAAAGTTGATCTACATGTGTTGCCCATTGGCGGTAGTCTACCCTAATCGAGTCATTTGGACACACTAAACCCATGCGTGTTACCTGTATGGGGGCAAATTTCCCCATGAAATGCCGATTAATGCGGCATCCGACCCCGCCTTACCATGGAGTTGGAAACAGGGTAAGCACTCTTCGCTGGCAATGCTGGATCGTCACCCGGGAACAACGGGGGCTTGAGTGCCATTTGCTACATTGTTACGCCAGTTGCGTGGGACGGGCCGGAGTACAGGGAGAAGGAGAAGACCATATCACTGGCCAGTGGAAAACGTAGTATAATACCAGGGATGGTGGCTCTTGTACCGCTCTTCCGCACTTCGCAAAAGCCTTGTACAACGTAATTTATCGCTGAAGTCAAATGGAGGAGATACATTTTCACATTTCGTGTTAAACAGATTGCTCTTTGACTACCTGAGAGACGAGACATTGCTGTCCAAATATGCAGCGTCAAGCTCAACTCACATGACCATGACCCATGCTTCGAAGTTGCACTCTTCAAATTCTCAACAGCTCAATCGTGGTCTCTAACACTAAGACTATGCGTAAGTACTGCGTGATGCTGCACGAAGTCTGGGTCCGGGTGGTCGTAATGCGGACACTTCGTTCCTACTACTTCCTAACCTCCCTTAGCCGGGCATAACACTGGTGCGGCTTTCCGGTCAGGACAAGCTTCTTGCCATAGCTAGACAAGCCCTCTCCACATGGCAGCAGCTCAAAGTTCCACAACAGCAGAACCAACATGATTTTGAGATCCACATATGCCAGTCTCTTCCCGAAGCATGACCGAGGTCCAAGTCCGAAGGTGTTTATTGGCCCAGCCTGGCTGTCAAAGACGACTCGATCCTCAGCATCGGAGTCGTCAGCTTTCACTTTGACAAGCCAGCGCTCAGGTTTGAATAGAGATATGTCGTCATTGTTCCAGGCCTTGATCCGGCCAGTCTTTTCATCTTCAAGGGATCTTGGACTACGCCGGCTCTGATCAATGTCTCGGGAGGGCAGGAAATAACCCGGGCCTTGACTGAAGTACAACACAATAGTATCCTTGGGAATAGGGCTGCCTAACAGCGTTGTATCCTGCGTTGCCTGGCGAGTACCAACAGCAGCGGTGGGAGCTACCCGGAGGATCTCTTCCAAGGTGGCGTCAAGGTAGGGTATTGACGGCCCAATTATCTCGCCAGCATAAGGAAGGCGATCTTTTGCGACAGCTTCCGGGAAGCCAGACACGAGAGCTTCACGAAGTCGCGTCTGGACAGTTGGATGATCCGCCAGGTATTTCACTCCCCAAGCTAGGGTCGTGGATGTCGTATCCCCGCCAGCAACTATCAGTCCGTACAGCTGACTATGTCAGTAAAAGTGCTAGAACATGGTGTCTCGCAATTTACCTCATCCATTATGGCCGGGGAACACAAGTCCGGCTTTCTTCCCGTCTTGTCTGCCAGTCTTTGCTCTCTGTCGATGACATGATCAACAGTACTTCTGACCCAAGAGTCATCGACGCCCTCCACTTGCTGTTTGCGTCGATCGATGGCTCTTTCAATTTCTCGCCGGATACAAGCGTCTTTTGTCCTTTCATGAGTCCTGAATGGAGACATCATCTTGACAAACCACCATTTCATCTTCGGGAACGGGTCTGACTGTATGCCCTCCAGCACTTCGGTCAGACGAAACATGGCATTGACATCCTTGCCTAAATCAAACCGAGGGAAGCTGACGGGGCTGGCATTGGACTCGCTAAAGTCGACGGTAAAGCTCTTCAAGCCCTCAATTTGTGGTTGCATGGCGCTTTCGGGAAAGGTTGGACCGAAACTGAAGGCAAGAACGGCATCGAGAGTGGTGAGGACCATGTCATCCATGGCTGGAAATGGTCGTCCGCGGGCGAGAGCCGTTTTGATCTTCCAAAGCTCGATAAAGCGGAGAGCTGTGCTGTATATGGTTGGCGCAACTACTTCGTTCAGGAACCTTGGCGTCATTGTGTCTTGCACCAGCCTCCGGTGCATCTTCCACTCAGGTCCTGTCTTATGCAAGATCTGGTTTGTCCTAACCAGCGGTCCAAAGAGATCAGTGAGTTCGGAGCTCCGATCGAAGTCCTTGGTGCGATTTATCTGGAGGTCACGAGCCTCCAGGGCATCGCCAATGACCACCATGGGCTTGCTAAAGGGTCGCAAAAAGATTTGGTTGACAATATTTGGCGACTTGAGGTTCTCTTCGATGAGCCAAGCTACGAGATCTCCCCTCGTCTGCATCTCTGTTATTACGTCCGGAATGTCCCCCCAAAGTCGCTTGACAGCCTTTGGATTGAAGTGGATGCCGGGAATGGGCCTGGGCAGCGCCCATCTATAGACGCCATAGAAAACAAGGCCAACAGCCGCGACAGCGGTTGTGAAAACTGCAGCGAAGGACATTTCTGCCTCCAATGTAATCTTCGTTGCAACGGAGTGGTTCTTGATTTTGAAAATTTGAAGGGGCTAGAGCGTAATAGAACGACACCGGATTTTCGGCTAACACAACTGGAATACAGAGCACAGCCCCGATCGGGATAACAGATGCCATTCCACGGGTCGGTTCGAGAACCAGATCCGTATTCACAGTTGCCGGGATCAAGGTTGTCGCATTGCGCCAAGGATTGCGAGGGTGCTCTCACCTCCTTTCCATTTGGTGGTGCCGCCGGGGCCGTCGTAGATATCAGCAATACTATGCATGCTACCACTCCACATTTCCCCAGGCGGTCGTCTAAAGCAATAGAGGATTCGTAATATTCCCTTGACATCTAAAAAGGCTCATCGCAATGGAGACCCTGATCAGAGCTGAGCTTAGCAGAGAGCAAACAAATGCCAATGTCGTAGCTTGACATCTGCAAGCCCTGCAGTTGGAGATACGGTCACCCAAGCGCTGTCATCTAATACAGGTCTCGTCCCACAGACTCCGTAGCGAACTTGACTATTATTAGACGCTTACCCGGACAAACCGCTACAGTCACACGCTGATAGCTGACCGCTGATCATTGGTGGTTGGATGGGCGTTCTCGCTTGTATAAGCGTTAGGGTTAGTCTCGACCTCAGTGTTTGGACAGCCCTTAAATTAGCTGTACCGTCGTTATTGCGTGAGAACTGCGTATTATAAATCAGTATGCATGAGAAGGTGCATACAGGTCATCACTACCCGCGGAGTTGCGCGTTTATAGATAGTCTGTAGGAGACAACATCCTAGGGTTTACGGTATATGACGGTACAGTAAACCCAGCCACTCGGGGAATTCCGAACTAAGGTCTCCTATTTGGCAATCATTGTGGATATGTCGGTTGTGTCTCGTCTATAGTTGAGTAAGGCGGTTGTTTAGGAGATGAGACACGAGGAGACGGCGAAACTAGTGAACGAGCCTGAGTCGATAACGGCCGAGATGAGTGTCCATGAATGTATTAATAAACCGGCTCCCCTTATAAGCTAGTGCACGGCCTAGTCCCTGGAAGAATAAAGATGGTTTTCTGGAATAATCTTGTTTTAGCAAAGCTTTTGAAATGCTTGGCCCAGGCTGCGTCCCCGTGCCCATGGCTCCGATGAAGATTTGGGCCCTGTTATGGGGGCTTATCACAAACCTACTTTGGCCCTCAATGGCCAATGTTCCTCAGGTCTGGGGATACCCGCTGGTTGGCATGCTGCCACTCATACTCGGGGGTGAGTTCTTCTCCCGAGGTTTGAGTGACCTCTTTGAAAGAGCCAGAGATGCTGGGATCTCCGCGTCTTCGCTTGGCACGTTTCCGCTGGTTTATATACGTGATCCGTCAATTCTTCACCAGGTTTTCGTCGACAATGCTGACAAGGTGGCCCGGGTCACTCCCCAGGGTTACGGCCCCTTTGGTATCTTGAAGCGTACGGCCGGCGAGCTTGTCGTAACATCCCATGGACATGATTGGAGGCGCTGGCGCAAGGGCATATTGACCGAATTTTCCAGCAGCACCTCGTTGAAGGAATCATACAAGGGCATCTTTAACATTGCTCAGCGGCACGTCCAGAGAATGCGAGACGATAGCGAGGCCAGCACCCTGCATCTCAGACAAGTCATGGAAGACTACGCACTCGACACAGCATGGTACGTGGCAGCTGGTGTTCAAAATACATCGGAAGACACAAAAGACTTTCTGCGCCCCCTTCAGCGTATGGTCGATATCCTCCCCAATGCTACCCACCTCTTTTGGCACGCTCTACATAACTTCATGCGCGGTAAATCTTACACTGAGCCTGACGAAGTTGAGAAACGACTAGGATATGACATATTGGAATCTATAAAGAACTATCTGAGAACTCACCTTGACAATCCTGGAGAAAAACGGCCAGGAGAGTCCCGCTATAGCTTTCTTCAAAAGGTCTCCCAGCAATCGGGCGGAACTGCAGACAGCCCAATCACACCCGATGTCTTGTCACAGGCAGCGCAGGTCTACACGTTTGGGCATGAGGCTTCTGAGCTGCTGCTATTCTGGGCAGTCTTTGAACTCAGCCAACACCCTGACGTATTGCAGAGGCTGAGACAAGAGCTCGGCACCAAAGCTACTAGCTCTTGGGATCTGGAATACGACGACATCCGCACCATGCCATATCTGGATGCAGTGGTTACAGAGCTGCTCCGGCTTCACCCTCCCATTTCGACAACAACTAGGCTGGTGACGGAACCAATCCTGGTCAAAACACGCACTGGCGACACCGTGGTCATACCTCAAGGGGCCCAGATATACTCGTCCGTACATCGGCTCCATCGTGATGAGCAGGTCTGGGGCGGCGACGCGAATGAGTTCAATCCCGATCGGTGGACTGGGCAACCTAGGAATGAAGCGGAGAATCGTTGCCACTTCGTTCCTTTCTTGACCGGCCCAAGAGGCTGCCCAAGCTCTGGCTTCGTACTTCTTCAACTTAAGGTGCTGCTGGCAGTGCTGTTCTTCAGCTACAACATCTCATTGCCCGAGTCAAAGAGCTTGGGAGTGAAGGTTGGAGCCATCGTGGAGCCAACCAAAGCTCTCAAATTCAAGTTGAACCAATCTTAGTTTAAGACCGGCATAGGCAACACGTACATAGTAGTGTTTCCATCTACAGAACGTATTTCGTGAAAGCCTATGGGAAAGTCATGCACAGCAGTCTTGCCAAATCTTGACAAAGAATAGAGGTCATTTGCACTCAACTTAAGCTGCCAAACTCTACTTTGAACTATTCTCTTCCAATCTGGTTTGACCAACTCCCCATGACTGTTGATGCTATGCTAGTCTGATACTAGCACACTGAGGTATCAGATATTTCCGAGTCAACGGTGAGTATATCATAAGTATTCCCAGTCCAACGGGCTTTTTGACGTATGATAATAATTCTAGCCGTTACGTATTGTCAAAGGCTATTTCGGTTAATTGCAGCGACTGATCCGTAACATTGACAAGCAATGCCTGTCCACTTATCTCGCCCAATCAACTGATGGACGCAGGCCTGACAGCTGATAGTAGAGTCAATCTGGCAATATACAGATTACAGATACGGAGTAGGGGTACGAGGTACGGACTCAAACACGGGAGTCCTAGAGCCATTGCTACCTATCGGACTCTCCGAAAACGTAGATAGGGGGGAATTGCGACTGATTATTGTTGCTGCTCGGAGTGAAGCGCATTGAGACATAGTTCCTCTAATATAGTCCACTCTATTAAGCACAAGTATTGATCTTTCTTACATTGGCATGGCTTGATCTCTTCGCTGTGCCTGCGACTGAGCTGCATCAGCTCCTCTTGTCTCACCGACCTAGCTGACATGGTGTTTTGATGGGCAAAGGATATTTCGTATTCGGGTAGCGCTGGTTGCCTTTTCACTCCTCGTAATACCGTTCTAGCCCGCTCGCTTCAACCGGCGGCGGGAACTTGGGCTTGCTCTTGTCCTATCGCTAAATCCGACCGGCGAAGGATGAGTGATGTCCTATTCACGGCAGAATAATAGACAGTCAGCTGACGTATTCGCTGGACTTTGCTGCTTGTTTCCTACCTCGTTGCCTTTTTCAGTACTCGTTTCGCCGCGGAGGTGAGAACTTGGGCCAGCCCCTGTCGTATTTCTGGGTCTAGTGAACGCCATGTGCCTCTGTGTCATTGCTGACGCTTTTGGAACGGCTGAAAGTTTCGCATATCGTGTTGCAGGGCCGTAGTCAGTCAACACTTTATATTTGGTGGGAGCACCAAAAGTCACGGCGCGCCTTGCATATACAATTCATAAGAGCTCAAGCCTGAACGAGTAGTAACTATGAGTTCCATTAGTCGTCGATATAACTCCTTTCTTCCTGCACTCCGATCATCCGCTCCTCAATCACGCAGCTAGCGTAATTGTAGAAAGAGTCGGTGCTAAACCAAGCCTCCATTGTCCCCGACCCTTAAGTACAACAAATGCCCGGCATTCGAGCTACACGCCCCAGCGTTATTGGTCAAGACCAGCCCGTGGGGTGAACAGACCGATCGGTGATTACCCCAGTTGTTTAGTCTGTCAGCTCTAGAATCATCCCCGCATCTCGGTACCTCCACCTCGGGAGTTAATCGTGAATGACAGACATTTCTCTACAACTCGGTGGAGCCGATTACTCGACTCGGTGCAGCTCCCTTCAACCGATCAGTGCACTGGAGTAGGCTTTATGACAACCTTAGCTGCCCAAGGAGAGGTCACCCCTCTATCCTTGGGCCTCATCATCTCATCCGTCATGCAAGGATCGTTCTCCACGTCGTAGAGCTGGTATAGCCTCGCCAATGTCAATGTCAGGCCGATCTGCGCTAGGTTTTTGCCAATGCAGTTACGAGGGCCATAGCTGAAAGGGCGGGACATGTCTTTCATCTCCTTCCCAGCACCCAGCCATCGATCTGGGTTGTATGTGTCGGGCTGAGGAAACAAGAGCGGGTCACGAGCAGTAGCGTGGGCCGACGTTTGTACTATGGTGCCTTTAGGGATGTATTGTCCGCTAATCTCACGGCCGGGTGAGACTCTGGGGAATGCAGCACTCAAGGGTCCCCATTTTCGAAGTGTCTCTTGGATGACAGCGTCAAGATAAGGCTAGAGGGTTCATCAGTCGAGTTACAGCGTCAGTCGTAGGATGATTGCTGTTCTCACCAATTTCGATGCTTTCTCGTAGGTTGGCCTTTCTTGCGGATTTGGGAAGGCTGTGCGGATCTCTTTGACCAGTCTGTCCCTTACATCGGGGTTCTTGCCACACTCCCAGATGGTGTAAAGGGTTGTCACCGCAGTAGTGTCGCTCCCTGCCACAAGGAAGATAATGGTGTTCTCGACAAGCTCTTCTTCGGAGAGCTTGCTTCCAGTCTCAGCGTCCTCTGCATCAACTAGGTTCCTCAGAAATGTTCCCGTCGCAAAGCTAGGATCTTGCTTAACGCTGTTGACGAATCCTTGGACACTTGACTGGCTGAAGTTGATGAGTCTGTTAAGACCGCGAAATCCGTCTTGTATGTATTTGATGGGTACATAGCGCAGAAGAGGGAAAAACGACTGGATCGGTACGACGGTCATGCTATCGACAGATCAATGAGACTCGTGACCGTCGACTAATGCAGGTGGAAGCCAAACTCACAATTGGTCTAGGTCATGATGTGTCATTTCCCCGTTGCCCGAAACCGAATTGAATGAAGTTCCAAAGCTCAGATAGCTGACAATGTCGAGGTAGTGCTCCATCATCTTGTTGTATATGTCAACGGATATTCCTTTCCTAGCCGCGGGGTCAACGACCACGTCGAGAAACAGATCTATCTTCTGTCTCACGATGCCTTCCTCCTTAAGAAGCGCATTTTGCGAAAAGCCATGAGAAACCAGTCGCCGCAGTCGCGAGTGGCGTACCCTGTCAATCTCGCTAAGGATGCTGGTGCTTCCGCTCGCAGTGAACTGGTTGTAGAAGAAGGGCTCCTTAGTGCAAGGGTTCGAGCTCTGTCCGTAAATATCCTGCCACGACTTCATGTCGCCGAAGAGGAGCTCGCTGGTACCTATGCGTACCGGGCTTCCGTACTTCTTGAGCATCTCCGTCTGCCATGTAACCCTGTCCATTCTGGCCATGGCCAGCATCTTGGGAAGACTAGTGAACTTGCCCAGAAGGGGGCCTGGATACTTGGAGAGCTCGTGGAAGTAGATTCTGTAGAGTAAAAGGGTGGCGACATACACGAGGAAGGTCATGTACAGGATCTTGGAGAGTCCCAAGACCTCTGTCAGCTTCGCTGCTGCATCTCCAAACGCCATGATGTTGTCTTGTGTGATGAACAAGGTCAAAGTGTGGAACGGGGCTTCAGGGAGATGGTAGATCCCTATAAGGCTATAGACCCCAGAAATCCCGGCGGCGGGGGAGGGGTTGCAAGGTATGGTATCACAACGTACGGAGTAAGTGTTGCTTTTATATTGGAAGTGGAGTTTCTTTTGCGGCTTATCTCTTCAACACCCGTAAGGTAACACTAGATCATTCTCATGTATGCGGCTAGGGAAAGCCCGGTTAGGGAGTATTTACTGGGATGAGAAAAGTCCTAGTTTTGTAACTAGTGAATATTCCTCGGTGCTTTACTGCTACTAATTTAACTCCATCCACCGTTGACTTTCTGCAGTCCTACTACCCATCTTGTTTCTTATAAGCACTCTAATTAGATAAATAGTCAGAAAAAGGGCATGTTTATTGCCTTACGAGA
>Ga0181470_100027_pt1 | contig 29786 bp, 21 predicted proteins | sample InSIn5SAF170_FD_119082 | JGI IMG/M metagenome (GOLD analysis project Ga0181470, IMG submission 119082) | Clean room microbial communities from NASA Spacecraft Assembly Facility at Jet Propulsion Laboratory, Pasadena, California, USA -... ...
CTTGCAAGTCTCGTACAACCATTTGTAACTATTCCTAACAGGACAATGAGCATCAATAGAGTCGAAGGTTTGTATCAAAGTCTACATTGTCTACATGAGTGGCAATGACGATGTGGAATGAAGGGCCATCGATCGAATATTGACTGACACATCAAAGAGCAACATATCTTCCTCAACCACGTCATCTCAGCAAGATAAACAATATCCACATAACAGTAAGATGCGCAACACAGGTGCCAGCAGTCAACGCATGCCCAGCACTCTGCTCAGTCGTCGCGCTCATACCCGCCTGAAACGTAAAGTTCTGCGATGAGAGATATCGTGCTCCAAGTTGCGTTAAATCTCCACTATTGTCCAGCAGTGCAACCCCATCCCCCGTCCAAGCATTCGCGTTTCGCTCTCTGAAGATCCCAAACCAGCTGTACTTCTCTACGTAGCTTAGCTCATCTAGGTACGGCAGGGTCGTGTTCATCATCGTGAGAGTTGCGCTTGCATCCTGCTGAGGTAGAGCGACCTCTGTGATCCACATGCCCAGTCTCGTTGACGAATTGCCGTTGTAGTAGTCATCAAGCGTACCGAGCCATGAAGCGAGAGCCGGGAAGTCGCCGTAGAAGTGCGTGGCAATAAAATCTGCTGGGCACCCCCTCTCCGGGTCAATGTCGAAGCAGGATTCATTGAACGCGCGAAGCCAGTTCAGCCCAGAGCCAGTGCCGGTCGTCGACGGCCAAGAAATATGCCACCGTCCGCCATTTTGAATGCTGAGGGGGGCAATCTTCTCGACGTAGGCCTCTGCCGCGTCTGCAGGTGAGATGTCCGAACCGCCTCCGTCGGTGGTGTGGTCAGGTTCGTTAAATGTCAAAAGATGCGTAGATCGCGCAGGGAGCCTACGAATTTGATCTAGATCATCGTCGAGGTTTCCAAGATTGTGCAGAAGAGGCACAAATTCGATATCGCCAAACGCATCGGGTTGACGGACTGGATATGGGGACCAATTGAAGTACCATGTGATGGGTGAGCGCCCGCCCAGAAAGATATTGTAGTCGGATGAGCTACGGGTGCCGATGTATGCTATACCACGCTTTTCCTCTTGCGCTGCGGTGGCGATGATGAAGGCGGCAAGACAGTAAATGACATGCCATAGTCGTTGGTAGTACATTGTCGCCACGGATAACTCGGGTGATCAAAGGACTGGAATATCGAACGAAACATGGGCATGAACAGCAGTCAATAAATCACTGATACCATAGAAATCAAGTGTTAACAATTTGGGGAAGATGAGGCCGAATTGTGAATCATCTTTCTAGAGCGTGGCATGGCGGCATTGTCGCCACTTGAAGACCTCAATTCTCACATATGCTGAGAGCGCCCAGGCTTGTCCATGTTGTCGAATTAGTGGTGATAAGGTACTTGGGAAGACGTCATTAACAAGAGCAAAGCCACGATACAAGTCTTGGCGGTCGGTACCCAGATGGCTGCAGATCTATGCCCAATGAGCACGTTGCAACTATAAAACCCCAACTACATGCGATGATTCTCCGAGTTCCACAGTGTTCCTGTGGTGTCTGAGATTCGATACTGAACGTTATCCGAACCACGTGGTTAGTCGTAATGCTTGGCCAGAATCAAGTGTTCGAACTCAAACAATGCCCGAAATCTGTAAGACAGTCAACGATAAAATTATCCTTACCACCACGGGCAGTCATCTCCAAGATCGAAATTCTCTGTATCGTAACAAGAGCTCGGGGATGAAGTTTTTGATGGTTCTTAATTTAGACGGCTACAACATGAATTGCACCAGGCTTGTCAATCGATGGCCCAAGACGGCAAATCTCCTCTTCTGTCCTCCATATCCTCTTCCTCGTCACTGATATCCACGCTTCGCTTCGGACTTATGGTCAACTCCACGCCATCATCCTCTGATTTAGCTGTGTTGGCACTGTTGCGCCGTCTTTTCCAGAGAGTCTCCGCTGATCTGAAGCCGATGAGCACGCCCAGGCATGCGACCATTACCAGTATGTTCCCGAAGACGGTAGACATCAGGAGTGCCGTTGGTAGGCAATAGTTCAGCCAGTGGCTTTGTTCGTTTTCATTGGAGGTTTTTAAGTGCGAGGCCTCAACTCGATTGAAATATTCGTTATTCCACCTTCGTGTTGTGATGTGATAATCACCTCTTCTGATGGCCTTGTGGGTTGCTGGTAAGCTGTCTATTAGGAGAGGCGAATTTGTTCCGCTGGTGAAGGACTTCCTCACAGCATCGAGATGCTGGGCTTCTGGATGACCTGGATGCAGGCTTGGAGTCGAATGTACTGCCGCTTGGAGGCTTCCAGTTCGTTGCCAACTTCCGCCCACATCTATTGATCTCGGAATGTTCGGGGTGGTGTGCGATGAAAAGAAAAGTTCTGGCGATTTGACCAGGGGTATGCTCAGAGAAGGTGTTGCCAGAAGCAATTTGAGGAGAAAAAGCGTGATCAAATGCAGTGCTGGCGGTCCTATACAGTTTAAACTCGATGTGAATGAGACTTGGTCACCAACAGCGCAACCACTACTGTATATACTCCCACTCGACAAGAACCAGATCAACGTGCGCACACATTTGAACTTCCACCTACTCCACCTTTGGGTTGATCGTCGTCTTCAGCCTCACCAACGACCTGAAGTACCGTACAAAGGCCTGAAACACGTCCATGATTCGCTAGTCACCACGTACACCGTGCCACATCGCAGCACAACACGCACAAACACGCCCGCATGGCGAGTAGTACAGACATATTGCATACAGTAGCTACGCACCTGCATCAGATGTTTGGATGTATTCTTAGGTTCATCTCGCCTCCATCCTGGTATCTGGGTGTGCAAGGCTGGCCGATGTTCGTAAATCGGGATCCAAGAACGCCACAGCCGCTGACCCTAACCCTAACGAGCATGAGGGTTTTTGCGCATTTTTGCGCGTCTTATCTTGTGCAGGGCATTGAGCTGGTGATACTATGCTGTGCCGGATCGGAAATGCCTTTGAGGACTTTGTGTGAAGCTTAGGAACGTACATTGTCATGTTACTTCATTCGACAGGTGCTCGGGTACGTCGGGCCGTCATTTAGTTTATCATAAAAAAGGGTGCAACAGAGCGATGGGTGACAGCAACAGTCGACTGAAGCAGGCAAGGTCTACAATGTGATAGACTGGTCAGAAATCCTCAACGATCCCGCCCAGTTTGACCTCCTTTATTGCAGCTAAGCTCCAGAGCACGTGGGTCGTCTACTACTGGAAAAGGTCATACCCACGATGGTGCTGCTATTCAATGGTAGTTCATGCTCGTCGATATTCGTTCCATGCTATTCACACATTATTTCTCTCTGCAAAATCATACCTAGACACTACTGCCCACACTCATGCGACACACGTCCAAGCCCCAAACTCAGTAGATTTTCCGCGTCTTGCTCCACGCTTTCAAGAACTCTGTCTTCTCTGTTACCCCTAAGCCTACTCTTTTCACTCGCCCCAATCGTGCTAAGTCCTCCGCCACGCGCTCGAGGACTTTCTTTCCTTCATTATTGACGCCCTCTCCATCACTCCCTACTAGCGTATCCGAGCTGGAAAGCGACGCTTGCATCTCGTCGAAGTAGTTTGTGGAGTACGAGTTTGGTCTCTTCTCCATCTGAGGCCGTCCTTCCCCAGCTGCCGTGTTGTATATAGCATCCGCAATCCTAACCCGGATGCAGTGCGTCGGTCTACTGCATAGATTCCACAGGAATGAAAGATACGCGCCAGGAATGGGTGTCGTGATATCGGCAGGTGTATACCGCAGATTGACAGGGAAGATCTTCGTTTTGGCTGGAGTGGTGAGAAGGCTTGGAGAGAAGGGGAGGATGGCTCTTCCATTTGTCGTGGTACATTCGGGCAGGACAACTACGCTTGAGTCGGGGTTGTCTTTGAGGAGTTGGGTGAGCGTGACCAACCGGGCGCCCTTGGCCGGAACAGGTTGTGGACCAAGCAGTGCGCGCAGGATAGCGTGGAACAGAGATATGTGTTCCACGAGGCGAGAGTTCGGATATGAAGCAGTGAATATCGGGTCAAAGATGGCGGCGAGGTAGAGGCAGTCGATCGGACTGGTGAAGCTACTTGCGATAACGGTGCCTGGCTTCGGCAACCGATGCTGGTGCTGTGCCAAAGACCCTCTCTTCACGCCGTCAATCTGGAGATCGACCCACCAGATGCCAGGTATGCCGAGCATGGTCCATAATGCAGCCTTCTTCACGAAAGAGTTGACGGGCAGCCATGAGAAGAGAAGAGAGTATGTGAGTATAAATGCCAGGAGTAGTGGGACTCGGATGCAGAAGAGGAAGATGTGGAAGGGCAGATAGACGCCCGAGGGTGTGGCAGAGATGGGGAAGAAAGGCGCGATGCCTGAGCCTAGATGTTGAGGAAGGAGCGTGTCAGTATGGTTCTTGCCTATCGTATGCTGCTGAAGAGGAAGGAAGGTACATCTGACATCGGGTGCTATGGGATTGTGAACGCCGATATGTGCAGGAGCTCACCTTTGTCGCGGTACTGGCCGTACTTTTCCATGTTTGACGTTACCGATCCATCAAGGCATCCTCTGGGATATTATGCAGTATATTTTCAGTATCCTGTTTGTCAGGTGGGATCTTTGAGTCGCCTCTCGTGGAGTGGTGCTGGATGATTTCATGTGAAAGAGTCCCGGCGCTAAGAACGTATCGGGTTTAGCACCTCCGCACCAACACGACCCAAAGTTGTGTTTACGGCGATAAACACCGACATCCATCCATCATTACAACAAAACGACTGAACTTTTGGCTTTTGTGTGTCTTTGACCTCGCCAATTTTCCAGGACAGCTTGGAGTGATGCTCGTGTAGTCCTCTGGCTTTCTTTAGACACTCCCACTAACCATAGCACCCAACCGCCGCCCAACTCCACCGTTGCCATGGACTTCGGAGACGCAGTATGTTCTATATCTTGAACACTTCTCCACACAATGTTATCTGACACAACGCTGTGCAAACAGACCATGGCCTCCTCGCGGTTGCGCATCCCCACGAAAGTGCAGATTCCGTCTGCTGGCTTGAGCGAGATGACTGCCTCAGAACACAATGCTAGATCCGCGATGGCACCTCCTGCATTGCCATCTGGGACGCATACACTCAAACATAAACCTTCAGGGCGTGAGTGGTCTCATAATGAGCCTACGTCAATGATGTATCGGCCACAGAATGTTGAATTAACATTATCACAATCAGTTCTCGAGTCGCAATCCAAAATGCCCCGACAGACGCTTGCCGAGCGCGCTGGCCAGCCATACTCAAGCAAAAATGCACCTGCTCCACAATCAATAAGGCACGTTAATGGAGATGTCAAGAGAGTGGCACAAGCAGGGCCGAAGCCTGGTTTTTCGTCAACACATGGCCCGCAAGGTCGAGGACTGCCCAATCCAGGCTTCGCAAGCAGCTATTCAGCCAATGCACGACCAGGCATAGGGGCACGATCACAAACGTCAATGGGCCACTCAAGGAGCAAGTCACAACATGCCAGGCCTGCTTCAGCAGCAGGACACAAACGGACACTATCACAAAGCGTGCGAGGCGAGCAGCCTGCGCCACAAGCGGTCAACCAAAGTGGTAATGCAGCACCTTTTTCTTCGTCCACAGCTGCAAATGTAATCACGGCTTTCAATGTACCGAAGCGCAGTCCTTCGCTTGCACAGAGAGGCTTGTCGCAACGTCATGCGAGTGGGCAACCCACAAGCACGCGATCAACCTCTGTGAGCAGCGCGGCTACACTTGTAGACTCTGAGAAGAGCGGTCCGAGTTTGAACACAGTATCTACGGTATCGTCGACAGGTAATAGAGTGGTGTCGCTGTGTGAGAGGTTCGCGCAGCTTGACATGCACATCCATTCAGGAAGTGCGCAAGCAGCTTCAGGTGGAGGTGCGAGAAGCGACACCAAGAGCAGTACCGACGACCGTTTCCTTATGCCTCCGCCCTCTATGCCCTTCAAAAGATCACTCAAATACCAGTCCATGTTGCCAGTAATATCACCAGGGAGCAGCCATCATTCACCAGATATGCAGCGCTTTCCTGCTCCCTCATTCGATGTTTCATATGTAACACCACGCAAAAAGTTGAAGGCAGGAGCTTCACCAAGAAACAAGATGCCAAAAACGCTAAGACTGTTTTACCCGAGCAAAGATTCGCTAACACCACTTCCAGCCTGGACCGAAGAGGCGATCGAGCGACGACTGAAAGGCTTCGACGATGTGATGCAATTGATGAACAAGCAGATGGAGGGAACGACGTTCAATCATCAATTTCTAAAGGATACAATAGAATCACAGCGAGACCAGTGTATGTTTGCAGATCTTGTGATTGGAGACGAGGCTAACATCAATCGTTAGTGGCCGAACTCACCATGCAACAAAAAGCTCTTGGAAAAGAGAACGACTGCCTACGCGAGGAAATCGGCGAGCTCAAGGAAGAGAATTCAGGTCTCATCATGGTGCAAACGGAGCTGCAGCGTAATCACGAGATTGAAGTCGACGATCTCGAGCGCAAGCAACGACACGATTTAGAGAACATGCGCGATGATCATCGAAAAGAGATTGATCGATTGAGGAGAGAGGGAAGCGCAGAAGCAGATGATGTGAGGAGAGTGCACAGGCAGGAGATAGACGATCTCCATAGGAAGCACAGAGTTGAGATTGAGGAGTTAGAGAGACGGTATAAGGAGGAGTTGAACCAGGAGAAGGTTTGCGATTATGATCGGTCTGCTTGAATTTGAATTGCATGCTAATCCAGACAGGAACAACGACTACGCGAGGTGAGCGACATTGCTATGCAGCGCGACGAGGCAATCTCAAAGATCGCGACTGGAATTGGCGAGAAAGAACGCGAAGCCGATGCTATTCGTGACGAGCTGCGACACCGCATCGCAGACCTTGATCGCGAGAAAATGCTTCGCACATCCCTGGAGACGAAATTCACAGAGACATCTGCCAACCTGCTGTCGCTCGAATCGTCCAACACAGCTATGCGCGCGAAGATTGACTTCCTAGAGTCAGACAACCAGCAGCAATCGCACCAATTTGCAGATCTCCACAAGCGTATGCAAGAGGCTATCGAAGCTGCTGCTCTTGCAAACACAAAGTTGAGAGCCGAGGAGACGTTGCGACGGAAGCTGCATAACCAGGTGCAGGAGCTCAAGGGCAACATTCGTGTCTTCTGCCGTGTTCGACCTACACTTGGCGACGATATTGGGCCGGCTGAGATAAACTTCCCTGATACCGAAGATGAGAGCAAAGAGATCATCATTCGAGGAGATGAGAAGACCAGTGCGCTTGGAAAAGTGACAGCGACCAATCACGCCTTCAACTTCGACCGTGTTTTTGGACCTGGGTCACAGAATGCCGATGTGTTTGACGAGATCAGTCAGCTTGTGCAATCAGCTCTGGATGGATATAATGTTTGCATCTTTTGCTACGGTCAAACTGGCTCTGGCAAGACATTCACAATGTCCAGTCCTGACGGTATGATCCCACGTGCAGTACGCCAGATCTATGAGTCCGCCACAGCCCTCGAAGAGAAAGGTTGGACGTACAAGATGCAAGGCCAATTCGTGGAGGTATACAACGAGAACATCAACGATCTCCTCGGCAAGGCAGAAGACCTTGACAAGAAGAAGCACGAGATCCACCATGACCTGAAGAAGTGCAAGACGACCATCACAGATGTGGAGATCATGGACCTGGATTCGCCGGATCGTGTCCAAGACTGCCTGAAACTGGCAGACAAGAATCGTATCGTTGCGGCTACAAAGGCCAATATGCGATCGAGCCGAAGTCACTCAGTCTTCATCCTGACATTGGTAGGCGAGAACAGTATCACTGGTGAGAAATGCGAGGGCACACTGAATCTGGTCGATTTGGCAGGAAGTGAGCGATTGGCGCACTCGCAAGCAGAGGGCCAGCGATTGAAGGAGACCCAGAATATCAACAAATCGCTCTCGTGTCTTGGTGATGTTATCGGTGCGCTTGGGTCGAAGGGTGAGGGCGGCCATGTGCCGTACAGGAACAGCAAGGTTCGTAGTGCTTGCACTCAACAAAGTCAGGAGACTAACATCCAACACAGTTGACCTACCTTCTCCAATTCTCTCTTGGGGGAAACAGCAAGACACTCATGTTCGTAATGGTCTCACCATTACAGGCGCATCTGTCAGAGACATTAACAAGTCTCAAATTCGCGACCAAGGTGCACAATACGCATATTGGGACGGCGAAGCGGCAGAGCAAGGTGGCTAATTAAGCATATTCGATGTTGTTGGAGTTTCTGGAAGTAGTTTGGCGTTGTCCATGGGGCGTTCTTTGATTGAATGAAGGCAATCCGCATTGGGGACCATCCATCAATGCGAGACGTGAATATCAGGTCCTTTCACGTGGACATGTTGTAGTATATCAATGACTACTTGGAATGAAGCAGCTGATGATACATATGTCAATACTTCTTTCAACACGAGCTGCCTGCAATTTCATGCATACAGGCGCTCTATCAGTGACAGTGCTATGCAAGACGCGTCACATATCCATAGCAATTACACAGTAGAACTCCAAGCTAGGTGAAGATGACCTTGGTGGTGGGAAACGCTAACATTACATAAGGCAGATATCGGACCCACTTTCTAAGCTCCGCAAGATCCTTGGTGGCGTCATGAATTTGGGCCTGACAATATCTCTTGATCCTGTCTACATCAGCTCCTGTATTACTATACTTCTCTTTCTTTGTCTGCCCTTATGCCCGCGACCATAAGATCTGCCAATTACCTCTGTACTCGCTGTTTGCGAGCCCACCGTCTCCGAAGCTACACGCCATATCGAGCGCTCTCCACCTCGCCGCCACTACATAATAATGCCGGCACACAACCAAAGGAGAAGGAGCCCGGTGCTCTATCTGCGCGTCTGGAGCAGCTGAGCGAAGAAGCATTGGAGTCTGGAGGCACAGGCGCGCGCAAAGCAATTGAGGAAGCTGGGTTCGATCCGGAGCTCAAGCGGCGTCTGGAAGAACGAATAGCAGGCGCAAACTTTAGGAGTAAGCATGCGGGTGCAATTGCACAGGCCGATTTGCCTAGCAGCGCCGGGACAGCGACGAAGCATATTGCGGGTGCGGCGCCGTGGACAGGCACAGAGAGTGTGGAGGACGCCAGTCTGAGGATGCTGCAGGATGCGCATAAACCCTTGAGAGGAGGTGATGCGTCTGCACCGAGAGGACCGCCCGTGAGGATTGATACGGGTCGGGCAGCTCGAGGTGGCGCATCATCTGGCGTGCGGATTGCCAATGCGCGCGACCGCACATCGATATACACGACTATAAGGGATAGTGGGATGTCGAAGGAAGAGCGGGAGCAATATCGTAAGGAAATGAAAGCACGCTTCACGCCCACTGGACGTACTGGCCCAGCCACCATACAAGGACTTGCCTCGTTAGCCAACGAAAGGATCGAAGATGCCATTGCACGTGGGCAATTCAAGAATATACCGCGAGGGAAGGGCAAGCATACTGAACGTGATTACGCGGCCAATAGTCCCTTCTTAGACACGACAGAATATTTAATGAACAAGATCATTCAACGGCAGGAGATTGTACCACCCTGGATAGAGAAGCAACAAGAGCTGTTAAGCACAGCGAGCAAATTCCGAGCGAGGTTGAGAAACGATTGGAAGAGACATGCTTCGCGGATGATAGCTAGCAAAGGTGGAAGTCTGGAGAGTCAGGTGGAAAGAGCGAGGGCATATGCGGCTGCCGAGGCGATTGTGAATCCACCAAAGAAGAAGGTCGAGGTCCTGGACACTGTGGACTCCAAGGGTCAGGTATCGCAGATAACGCTCACGGGGCATTTGAAAGTGCCAGCGGGTGGCGCGGAAGCTGGGGCAGCACCCGAGACTGAGATCCGCATCGAGGAGACAGTCTCGCCAGCAGATGCGTCCTCCCAACCGGCTGCATCACCACTTGCAAACTCCCCTCCAGCGGCCCCAGAACCACAATCTTTGCCAGCCACAACAGCCGCAGCTCATACCTTCCGTGATCCCGTTTGGGAGGCTAACGAACACTCCTTCCACGCCCTCACAGTGAACAACCTCAACTCAATCTGCCGCTCCTACAACCTCATCGCCCCACAAATGGCGCAAAAACCTTACTACTCTCTCGAGCGCGAGCTCAAATCCTGCTTCGCTGATGTGGCTCCACTTCTCGCGGACGAGATTTTGGAAAGGGCAACACGGCCAAAAGTGAAGGTCGAGGTCATTGGGCATGCGAGCGGAGGGTTTTTGGAGAGTACGTTCCAAAGGGAGAGCACGAGGGTCTATGATGAGAATTTGAGGGTGAAGGGGTATGGGTTCAGGCAGTTTTGGAGGGATTTTTGGGGAACAGGGGAGAAGAGGAGGACGAATATGTGAGAATACGCAGTTTCTCATATGATCAAGGGCGTTCGAGTTTGCGCTAGGGATTAGAAATGACCTGTAAGATAATGCGTATACGCGGAATATTCTAGCTGGGACCTCTCACAAGAAAGGCTGGGTAGCGATGGCTAGCTATGTGCAGGAATATTGGTTGGGGTGAGACCATGTCATGGATCTAGGAACAGTTGGCCTTTGCCGCCAAACATGGAGGATATCCAATTTCCCAACTCTAAAGAGCCCCTGATTGTACTTCTAACGCCCAAAGACCTTCAGTATGCGTGCCATTCTAGCTTTCTTGGGTTCTAACGATTTCGACTCCTGGCTGTGCTGCCCGGCCAGAGGTTGTGGCTTTGGGTTATGATTTCCACCGAGAGGGGCCGGTACCTTTAGTTTTTGCTTCCTACCCAGCGCCGAATTTAATTCTTCTAGTCGTCCGAGACGAGCTGCAAGCTCGACTGGTGTTCCGGTAAACGACCACCGTGGTGGATCCCGACTGTAATCGAGGAGGTTGATGGTGGCACTTTTGTGTAGATCCCCCCCCGCATCCACTATCACTTTCAGTAGATCCCAATGGCTTCCGTCGACTGCACAGTGTAGACTGGTTCCGTAAGTTGAAGCTGTGTAGTTCAAGTCACCAGCCCACTTTACAAGCAGTCTTGCTAGAGGTATAACGTTGAACTTCACTGCCCTAACTAGAAGCTGGTTGATGTTCATCTCATCAACGCGTGCGCCAATCGAAAGCACGATCTCTGTAGCGCAAGCAATCACCTCCTTCTCCTTACCAGTGAGAGTGCTATACAAGTGCATCCAGTATAAACCATTAAGCCATCTCTGGCGAGCTAGTTTCGTTTCCTTCGCATCTTGTACATCCAACTGGCGACAGAATTGATTAAGGAGAGCAAGGTTCCAGTCTGCTGCAACACAAAGGACACCCTTCCAGCGTTCATCGGACTTGGGGTTTAAGCGAGCAAATTCATGTATAGGCAGAGACACCCGAGCAGCCGAAAGGTCGTCCAGCCATTCTTGGTCCCGTAGCTCCAACGCAACAGTGAGAGGAGAAACCCAACGACCACCTGTCAATTGGAAAGCGCGATCTCTATATTGACCGCTCATTGTAAGTTGGCGCATCCACTTGGTGAAGTAAGCAAGACTCTTTGTGTCGTCGCCAACATGAAATTTAGTTGTAATGCCCATCGAGTCGTGTCCATAGTCGTTAGAATCGAATGTTACCTTGTCGAAATCAATGTTGCCTGTGTTCGGACCAATCTCATCTGGTGTAACGCTTGCCATTGCTAGTTGCATCTCTTCCCGCCATTTTCGTTCAGCTTTACGTTCAAGACCAGCTTGAGCATACTCGAGGGGGATACCAAAGTCCACGGTAAATCCTTTGAGAAAGCCTTCTTGTATACTCGACGGAGAGGGGGCAACATATTCCTTCATGCTGGTAGATTCCAGCTGGGATTCCTGGTTTTCCACTGTCAATAGACGATTCCCCTGATCAGCATCCTCTGTATTGTTTGTGTCCTGCGGAGAGCGCTGACGAAGTTGGGGATGCTGTTCACGAATCGCCAGCTCGTCCTCAGGTACGTTTGATGCTGAAGTGGGAAGACTTTCTGTGCTGCCCGCTCGGTCCGACTTTGCATCGTCGACAGTAAGCGATGACCGGCTCGCTACACTTGAGCTCTCGACCACAACATCAGATTCGCCGTATCCCACCACCGTTTCCGCGTACTCAGTCAGCTCTTCCAGATATTTCTGGAGCATGAATGGCGTTGATTGGTCAAAGACCTTATTCCGCTGGCGCATTTCCGCCGGCAACCTGGCCTGTAAAGCGGCTATTTCGTTCAAGATCCGTTCTGTGTCTGCTTTGATCTCCTCAGCGGTATCTCGGGTAGCATCGACTCCTTCCTTCACGTCTTTCACGTCATTTTTGATTTCTCGACTCAGTGACAAGGTCATGATATCGACGGCAAGGTCCAACGCGGCCCTATGGGCTGAGAGTGTGCTTTTGTACGTCTGTATGGTTTCCTTCCCGGACCAGACATACCTAATCCGGGTTGAGAGTCGTTCTTTGTCGTATCGCTGCAGATTCTCTTCGAGCTTGACTACAACACCGTCGCATTCCACAAGTATGTCTTGTAGTCCATTCGGAGCAGTTGCATTAGGACTCCTCAGGTCTTCGCTCAACATCTCGGTAGCAGATTTTAAGGAGGTGAGTTCACGAGCAAGGTCGCCCAGCTCTCGGCGAGCTTCGCGGACTTGACGCGCGAATTGGTCGACTTCATGGGCAACTCGGATAACAGTCGCAGTCAACGTCACTGCTGTACCCGTGATTGATAAAGGGTCCATTTTCGAAGTCGAGGTAGAGAAGAATCGCGTGGTCGGTTGCAACAGACATGCGAAGCTCTGGAGACATCCTGTGGGGCTGAGCGGAGGGTGGCTTGGACGAGACGAGGGATGGCTCCATTGGTCAACTGATACCGCGCATGAGCCTGCCTTTATACATGCAGCCATGATCGAGTGCAGTGTAAAGGCAGAGGAGAGTGTGAAAGTCTTCTTCCTGTACATTGATCTTCTCCTGAGAGTGAAGATTACCAGTTTTGTGACAGCTAGAATAGTACAAAATTACAATAGGACTAAGCTACAACTACAAACTCGATGGCGCTATCTTTATAGAGATCAACGCCACGGTGAAATCTGGACCATCGGAACAAATGATGGAGTCCCTGATATCTGGCTGCGCAATTGGAAGATGGTCCATGTAGGTTCAAACTTTAACCTCCACCACCTTCTCCACCAGCGGCCAGAATCGCCACGATGACCATACGTTTCTGCCACTCGCCAATGATCATGCACATGGCACTCGCAATGATGACCTCGTACAAACGTAGCTTCTTGACTCCTAGAGCCCCAGCGGTCTCGAGCTCTTTCCTCTGATCTGCGTCAAGCGGTATGATCCCATCCAGATATGATCGCTGGAGAACATCGTCGTAGATCTCTAGTACACCAGCCTTCTTTGCGATAATCGAGCTTGTGTATTTTGCCAAACAGATCTCTCGAAAGCCCGCTCTACGTGAACTTATGGGTGATAGAATGGGTCCTCGCGATGCCGTTCGCTTCACGGGGTCGTCAGCTTCGGCCGTGGCATTGATGGGCACTCTCATGCACAATTTCAAGTGATGGAAGCGCATAAACCATCCACATGTTTTGGTCTCCTTCACCGTGCCTGTGCCTTTCCAATAGAACTCCAAACCAGCATAGTTGAAACAATAAAGCCGTGTTTTATGCGAAAATGGCGAATGCCAGGAGAAGTGCACTTCTTCATCAACGATGGGTTGCTTTATTGGTTTTTCGGCGGGGTGCTCGGGAGGTAAACCAGACTTGCGAGCCTCATTGACTTGACGATGGTATGCTTTGCCTGTTTCGCACCAAAGACGCCACGAGCGAACCCCGTAACCTTTGACCCGCGATATGTTCTGCTGAGGCCGCGCATCACAAGCATACTCCTTGGGTACCACACCACGTGGATCAATGACATATTGTATGTTTGCGCCGAATTGCAGTTTCCATTTCCTCCAGAACGATGAGTTGTGGATCAAACAAACGACTGGAGCATCCTTGGTTGTTCCTTTCCTTAGCGTGCGCGGCGCATGGTGAAAACTCACATACGGTTTGCGCAAGTAGTATGTGTTGCTTGCTGCTGCAGCTGGTATCTTATCAGGATGCCGGAAAATGTCCTGGCCTTTTAAAGCCTTCCTAGGATTGGAATACTCTCGATACTTTGATGTCACTGGTGTGATGATGAAATGCTCCTTTTCGTCTTTGCGATGATATATGTTGTATGTTGATGCTGCTGCAAATTCCACATCAGGATTGTCAAAGGGACTTAGGCCATCGTTATCGACCTCCACGTTGCTATGGCTATCATCATGCGTCTTTTCCAAAGATGTGTGCCGATTGGCCATTTGTGCAGGCTCGCTTGCCATTCTTCGGTCCTTCTCGAAGCCCTATCGTCAAGTTCAGAATTGCTAAAAGAGGTATAGCTGCAGGCAGATGGTCATACCGATAGGGTGGGAGGTTCCTTGATGGCAGCCATTTAAGGTGCTACATCACAGGGCGCATATGAGTTCTCCTTTCCAAGCGAACGCACCGAGTTGATTCTATTGCAATGGTAGAATCATAGATCTATTCTCACGGGGGTGGCTTTATTATCACGACTTCACTGCAAAGCTATGAAACGTGAAGCTGTGGTGCCGTATTTGCTCAGCCCCATCCATTTCCCGCTCCAACTTTATGCCTTGGCGAGCCTGACATCACGCATCGTGGTCGCACAGGAGGGCGCTGATTGGCGGGCCACCAGCTTCATCCCGCACGCACCCCAGGACGAACCAGTATCTGCACTGCACGGAGTCAACAGGGTAGCAATAAGGCAGAATTCTCAACGACAGAATAGATTCGGCCAGGTATGCATCATGCATCAATCGCTGTACTTCTCAGGGCACAAATACATGCGAGAGCCCAACGCGAAGCTCCCGTGTCCAGTTGTGCCTCGGCGCCGTACTCGAAATTACGCAACAGACACATAGCGCCCGTTAGAGTTCTGTCGTGGCGGCACCAACGAGTAATTTCTCTTCTGGGAAGACGTTGTGACAAGTTGACGTTCATCTCTCGACTCATAAACAACACACCCTGATGCATCCACGCCCGTTCGATGCACACAAGAAGTTCGCTTGCACGACTCGAAACATATGCTTTCGTCTAGACTCGATCCGAGGACGAAAAACCCCTCTGCTAATGGCTGGTAGGCTCGCGCGGTTTGCGTGCGCAAGAAGCCCCCTCGTGCCACTATGGCCCGCATAGCAAGGACAAAAATTGTCGTCGCTGAAATTCCGTCCAATCAGGCCTGGTAGCTTCGCGGAATCTATCCTGGTTGAGGATCGCGTGCACCTGAGATCTTGTCATAGTTTCTGCCGTACTCTGGGGAATCTGGCCTCGACCCAGCGCCACTAACCTAATCCCGCCTTTCTGACGCGTGTGGGCTGCAGGTTCCGTGCAGAAAATGAGTTTGCAAAGTCTTGGTGGCTGCTTGCCACAAGATGTATGCGCAACATTTTCTCACCTATTTTATACCCCAGAGTCCCCGCTTTTACTCCGGCCTGCCGTCTTATTTCTCGTGGATGCTCACGGTCTAGAGTATCCCGTCTACTCTCACGACATTTCTCTACTCTCTCATCTTTGACTTTTGCGATATCTGCTCGTTGTGTGCTGCCCATTAAGCTCCCGCGAGGTTGTTATGCGACTCAATATCCGAGCATGATGTCAGAGGGAAAAAGCTAGCGACCTCACCACTTTTTAACCGCCTCTCAACATGGTTGACAGACAAGGAGAAATACGCAAGCCAGAGGGCAGCGATGGCCTCATCCTCGAGGCATGGGCTCAAGGCTTCATGGGTAAAATCGCCCTGCATATTACTTATGATATGTCTCGCTAAATTTTGGATAGTCGGTGCGCTCATGATCATGGCAGCGATCACCATATCAAATATGCGACGCGGAGTCTTGCTGCACAAACTCATTTTGATCGAACTTATCTTTGGAATGCCGCACGGGACTTTCATCTTTCCAAAACCCCCTGCCTATGGCTGGTATCTCTCCGTGACGGCCATATTCCTCAATATCTCCTGGGTCATGCATAACATCATTGCATGGATCAAGAACAAACCTTTCTTGTCGAAGCGCGTTAGCTATTTCTACATCGGCACAGTCATCCTGTCAATACCTTACTGGGTCTTGGAAATCTATGCGAACTTCACCTTCTTCAACAACATTAACGACTTGTTTCACTACACGCGACCATATGAAGCAATTTTCAGGGACCCCTGGTGGATCTTCACAACCTGTAGTTTGTTCTGGAACATCATTCGACGCTACGAGTTCAGCCTAATTGAACTCGTCCGAGTATCACCACGCTTTGGAGTCCTTCTCGTCTCGATGTTGATGTCGCTAGGATTCATCATTATCGACATATGTTCTGTCACTGGAAAGCTAAGCTCATCGCTTCCACAAGGCATCAACCCTTTCTGGAAACTCGCTTTCATCTTCAAATGCTTGACAGATACTATTATTCTCGATGACTTCAAGACTGCTCTGGACAAACTCAAGGAGTATAGACTGCAGCGCATGAACAGTCTCCCATTCAGTGTTGGTAGCGACAGTGAGCAAGCGCACCACCGACCTCGAATGTCACGCACTGTCACTGCGCCATACAACGAAAGCAAAGGCATCACTGAAACTGAAAAGGCCATAATTCACAATCCGTTCCGACGGCACCACGAACGCAATGATAGCACGCGAAATAACAGTCAGAGCGATGGAGGCACGAACGACCAGGGACAACACGATTTTAACCATATCGATCTTGAGATGCAGTACTGGGCTACACACGAAGCAAAACGTGACCATCCTACACGTCCATACGGTTGAGCCAAGCTATGACACGAGTAATTCAAATAGCAGCGCCAAAGAGGCGGGAGATATCGTTCGTGGCGGAACGAGCCTAGAATAGGCTCACAGAGTATGGGCACGAAACGGCCATGCCGACAATTCGGTCGTGCGATCCGCCCAATGCGGAAGCGCGTCGTTGCACTATGCAGATAGGCAAGCTCGTGCTCGGTACGATTGCCGTTTTGGTACCACAGGAACTCAAGATGTTCTTGTTTGGACCTGCTGTGAATGCGGGTCCACAAGGAGGCAAGCAGCCTACGTCCGAGCTGGGGTCGTTGCAGAACGGTTCGAAAGAGATGGTCTTTCCGCACGCCGTGGTAACTCGCAGACTGTGATGCCAAGTGAGCGGCCGCAGGACTGAGACGTCTCGTGAAACTGCTGTGGCTGAAGGACATGAGGTCTCTCTATTGACTAGGTTGTGCTACACCTGGTCGGGATAGAGGAAAATAGAACAAGGGATTATGAGCATCGTAATGGTTTATGTACTGACTTCCACTTGAGCGGTGTGTAGACTTGAATCAAGCAGAGACGATGAAATAATGGAATGTCATCATGATTTCAAATTCCTGTTCCGCTCATGCACCATGCCGTCGATGTCACCACTGCTTCTCTACAATCTATCCGGACTCGCTGTATTTACAATGCTCCGAGTGAAGTATCAGGACATTTCACGAAGACTCATAGACCTTCTGCTGTCTCCGAAGAAGAAGATAGCCGTTGCTACATCGATTGAGATCTAGTGAAATGGGGAGGAACAGGATGGGGAGGGAGAGAATGTCGATCATGTGGGGCCAGGTGCGAGTCTGGGACCTAAGCTTACATAAGTTCGCTCATGATCGCAGGGTTGGCTGGATGCACGTCGCCATTCCTCGTTACAAATTGACGTCGGCGGTCCACGCAGTAAGTCTTTCAAAGCGGATAGCTAGACATACAGTTCGATGACAGATGGCCATATGGGCCACCTTTCCTCACTTCTACAGGACTGCAGTCGGAATAGATGACCAGTCAGCCGCCGGTCACCTGGTGCTATAGTTGTGGGATGTCAATCATGCCCAGCTGGAGTATAATGTGCGCCGCTGCGTATTGAAGATGGACAGGGTTATATTCGTATAAGAGCTCGAGTGATGGTGGTCTTACGAGTGACCAGAATGTGCTCGGCCGGTTTTCTAACCTTCTCGATATCATGGCACCTTCAATCGTGTCTCGCAAGGCTGACCTCTTCTACATGCTATATTTCATTGCCCATACGTTCGTGATCATTTGTAAGTCAACGTAGCTTGGGGCAATGTCTACCTGAACTCTCTAACAGCTTGTTATCAGTTCTGGACTCATACATTGCATGGCCGAAGGCATACACTCCAAATTTCTTGCACTCTCTTAGAAGCTCCTATGGCACTACTTACCCAGATGGCTTCTTAACCAATCCACCGTAGGTTGTCCAGGCTACCCTTTAGCGATTGAGATCTTTAGCTGACCGCAGAGCAGACCATGGTACACGTACTATGTGGTCCTTGAAATCATGTATCAACTGCCTGTGTCTATCTCATCCATCCGAGATCTCTACGACGGCAAGCAAGAATCGCACCTCTACATCTTATGTTACTGCGTGCAAGCAGGCGTGTTGAGAGGCTTGCACAATGTTGAGATAAGTAGCGCAATACAGCTAAGCAGTGCAGAGAGAAGTAATTTGCTGTGGATTCATGGCCCTTCCGTCATTTTTCTTGCGTTCATGGGTGCGGATATGTTTGCGCGGGTCAAGGATGAATTAGAAGGCAACAAGTTATCTCAGTCGGTTAAGAAGCGCGCTTGAGTTGGGGGAAGGTTGCGCCATAAGCCATGGGATCAGAGGTAAAGGCCTCAATGTTGTCTCTCGATGTCCACATATTGACGTTCGGTCCGTGTTATTCGAGGCATGATTATAATAAATGGTTGAAATAACTTTTTGTGCGCTTAGAAGCCCACCTTTTCCTCGAAGTATTTCCGCGATTCTTCAGCTCTTTCGAATGGTATCACGTAGACTGGGTGTATCGCTTTCACGAAGTCTTGCTCATCCAAAGGCAGCCCCTCTGCTCTCCCTGCCACAGTCCACCCGAACGCTGCAGTCCCCTTCACAAGCTCGAATCTCTCGTCGTCCTGGAACTCATACACATGTTGCGCAGCGCTCAGTCCGGCGAGTACATAACAACTGTGGTAATTATCTGGCCCTTTGGAGGGTTTGTCTCTGAGTCCGCCCCCTGCATGATTTTGCCCACAACATAAGATGTAGCGGACTAGACCTTCTCGTGACCATAGGTCAACAGATTGCGATGCCGGGGAATCCAGTGCAGCAGAGATGAGTGACCAACAACCGCCAACCCAGTGCGAATAACAACCATCAACTAGTTTGTTCGTGCGACCTGCAAACCCCGACTCTGGTGCATGTTGTAGGGCTGAAAGACACGAGATCAGGGAGGAAATATTCAAGTTCTTAACCAGAGTTCGTGAGGGCGTGTCGATGATACTGAGGCAGGCAAGGCCGCAGAAAGCATAAGCACCATGGGCTTCGTTATTTGGTGCGCCGGCCATGCCGCCCTCGAAGGTCTGGCAGCGACTCAGCCAGTTCTCAAGGTTCGTGAGGAATGTTTCATCACCGACGAGTCGCGCTGGTGAGTCTAAAGGTAGTTCCATTGGCAGATTGAGAAGCGTGATGATGACCATAGCGCAATATGCGCCACGAATATCTACCTCACCACCTTGTGCCATAGAGAAACCACCGTCGAGTTGTTTCATGCGACCAAGCCAGTGCCACCTATGCATGTCAGTTATATCAGGCTTTTCGAATCGTGCAGAAGTCATACATAGCCTTCCGATCTACCAGATCAAGTGCCTCGTCGCCGCCCACGGTAATTAAGCTGAGGACCGAAGCATAGCTCGTGGCAATGTGACTGAGGTGTCCATGGCCACCACCGAATCCTCCAGCTTCATTCTGCATCGGTGCCAGTGTATCAATAACTTGCCGCTGATACACACTGACGTCTTCTCCCAGCAGAAACAAGCCCGTCAACGCCCAATATAGCATCCAAGGTCGACTTGCATCAAGCGCTACAAAGTGCTTCGGGAAAGGGCCTGCTATCTGCTGTTTCAGGAACCTGACATGCTTCCTTCGGGCAAGTGTCGATATCCCGTGCACATTCAGGTCACCTTCCGGCGAGGATAGCAACTGCAAGCACTCCTCCACTGTCGCATCCTGCGCCTCAGAGGTCTCCGTTATCAAAACGTCCCGCAACGCAGGTAAATTTGTGAACAAAGGCGGTACAGGCGGGAAGAAGTCTTCTTGTGACGGAGTGGCCATTCCAGAAGCCGTTTCGTCGTCTGCGAGCTCGATTATCCGTGAGTTTCGTGCTGGTTTCTTGCTTGTGCTTGAGGCAGCCGAAGCAGCATCTGAGCCATAGGAGGCCATCCTGGCAAAGTAAACACCTCGTTTGCGGCGCAACGGTACACGAAATGGCATGTAAATTACTTCAAGTTACACCCAGTTCGCTTAGTATTGTTCTGCACAATTACCGAATTTGGATGGTCGCAGGAATGCAAGAATCATGACACTGGATTTTTCAATTTGTACGCACGAAACAATGGCAGTATGTTACGAAGAGCAATTTTTTGTGAAAGTATCCCGCACAGGATGTTGGTATGCAAGCTGAGTCGAGAAAGTGCTTAACAAACATCTACCACGTGCCTTACCTTGCTTCCCCACCTTAAGGGATCTGATGAACTGTCACCCAAAGCTGACACACTCTCACGAAACATTCTAAATTATGTCACTTGAATTATTGCTTGCTAACTCTTATATATTTCGTGGTCGGCCGTCTCTCATTAATGTCATGACATCCGGCCCGCCCAGCAGACGCAGGTACCCATGCCCAATATAAACAGATACTAATACAATGCATAAAAACACCAGAACATTCAGCTCGACTGCCGCCGCCATTGCGCTCGAATATCCATCTCCGTCGGCGAAAGACTGCGCTGCCTATATCCTCCTTGGAATTCGAATTCCTTCTCCTTGACCCAGTGACCATCATTATAGTTCCAAAGCACGAGTCCAGTCGCCCACCCTAGACACGAACCAGTACGATAAGTATCCCAGTATGCCTCGTCCACGCGATCTTGGTCCTCCTCTTTGTTCTGGATCGTCCAATGCGCCTTGCACGATTTGTCCTGCTCGATGAGCCACTCATAGAAATTATCCCGCAACGTGTCGAACAGATAGCGCACCTCAGCGTCGCCATCCCGTAGATTCACCAGCACACCCTTTCGCATACGCTGCACGCGCCCGCTGCTGATCTCGAATTGAGGCGTCTGTTGGGTGAGCTCCATGATTTGCTCCTCCACCTGCGGTAGTCGCGAGCCAGGAAGCGCATGGAACAGCGTTACATGTGCAGGAACCTTGAGTCTGTCTGCGGGAAACCATCGCTGCCGCAACCATTGCATTTGTTGCGCAATCTCATCACTTGTGCGTAGCGTCAAGACGTAGACTGGCTCCTCTGCCCTAATACTGTACGGCGGGATCTTATTGTCCAGGGCCTTGGAAGCAAAGTCTCGTGAAAACACTGGTGTCGCAGGCGTCATTGGTGTAAGAGGCGTTAGAGGTGGTGACGCAGGAAGTGCTGGGCCGTAATTGAAAGAAGTGGGTGATGTGCGTCGCTGCAATTCATGCCGAGAATTGAATGTTGGCGTCGGCATACGTGGTAACCATGATAGAAGCGACGACGACGCCGATGGCGTCTGTATCGCCAACGCCTTCGCGGGCATGACCTTGCGCAATCGATTGCCCGGAGACCTCGCCGATTTTGGAGCTTGTTTCTGCACGGGCTGTTGCGGAGGACTCGACTCTTCGGACTCTGAGATTATGGGAAGTGATCGCGTGCGCGCATGACGTTGCGACGTCGATCGTTGAGGATTATGCTGTGATGATGTGGTCGAAAGAACGTTTTCGTGTTTGTTGTACAGGTTCGCGCCTGCACCTCCTTTCCCGTACTGCGGCGTCGGCGCATTGCCGCTGCTACTGAGCGCCGCCCAGGAATAGGCGCGAGAATGCGGCATCTTTTCGTTGCTGGAGGTGGTGCCTAGACACGAATTTCGCTTAGCGAACGCCTCTTGTCGGCAGCTTGCACGGCTTCTCGAATCTCGACCGGGGGCTCGGATATATTTGTATACTCGAGCTGCAGCAACACGAGAAAAGAGAAATCACAGGAGCAGAGGAAGCACTTCTTAAAGGAAAACAAATGACTTCAGAGGAGGCAAAGTCTGTCTAGATAAAGCTTAATCACTTCCCTTCGGAACGCAAGCCTTGTCCTCCCCTCATATTTTCCCTTCCAAACGACGATAGATCTGCTTAGCCTGACATGCAAGTTTTCGTATGACGCTGTGCCAACAAACCACTGACTGATGCTGCAGCGCCGATACACCGTTGGCCTACCGATGGAACCGGCGTGAGGCTCAACCGCAATTGGCTGATATGCATGCAGTTGTGAATCTGTGCCTGTTCTGTTGCTGCACGACGTATGCAGGGCGCGAGAGCTTGCCTGCTCTCTAGTCAGAATGAGCTTGATGTCGTGTGGGGATCCGATGAGTTGACAGCATCATTCATGCCCCTCTTGTGATAAGACGGCTCATGGCAGACCGGAAAACACACATCAGCTTGCGAAGTCACCTTTGATGGCCTTTTCAAGATATTACGAGTATACGAGTTATGCCAGGATACTGAAGCCTTTTCGTATCGTGAAGTTGGGCAGCTACCAAAAATAGGTCCCTCGACGAAGAACACCAGATCCGTGATGCCGATCTCTTCCACAAGCTTCGGATCCGAAGCATGGATAAACACCCGGGTACAATCGCGTCATGGCTTGCTTGCGATAAGGTAATGCAACTGTAAGGCTGAGCAATGTGTTGTGCTTGACGCATAAAGCCGTCGTGGACCGACCAGCCCAGGATTCAATCAGCTGAGAGCGTTGCAACTCACGTCTGCGCTTATAACAAGTACCTCGCTTTCTTATGTATGTTCAGAATCAACACTCTCCGCGTTTTAAATCATGTCTCGAATGCGAGTGCGCTATCATACATGTCGAGGTCCAGAACGTCCGGGTCGTACTAGGTCACCAGTGCTCAGTAAGAGCTTGGCCTGCAGATATGGAAGGCAGATATGACCAGCATAAGTGTTAGCGAACTATCTTGGCCATCGGGATTTCACGAGCCGCATAATGATGCATAGAACGGGCACAGCTGGCTGAAGTGGCCGTAGGCTGCTACACATCTACGAGAGACGTCTTCCGCAACCTGTCACGCGCTGCGGACTCGGACAGATCAGATGTGGTTACGGCAGGCTAGGCTGTGTCAATATATCATGTTTCCACTTGGATGGATTGTTTGGGCACATTGTTCGTTTCAAAGATTACATTCAGATCTTTGGCATGCTCGGAAGCAGATCTAAGGTACGGCAACTGTGCCTCCAGCTTAGGCCAGTCGCAACCAAGCGTACGGCACCAACAAGAAACGGCTCATAACGCCAATATGCATATCAACCACCGAGAACCAACCGCTTTTAGCAGCATCAAAGGTAAGAGGAGCCTGAATCAAGCGGCCATGATACTAGACGCCTCCCAATGAGTATTTCGCTGCCTTCTTCGAGTCCATGTATATCCGTTCCAAAGCCCGCTTTTGTCAAAGTGTGGAGAGATGAGATTTTGAATCGCAGTGTTATGGCAACTCATGTGCCATACACGGCAAAATTATAATGGTATAAGATGGAAGCAGGCGACGTGTCGCGATCGCACCGAGGATGTGAAGGGTGTGGGAAAGATTTTACATGATGATTGAGGGCGCTGAGAAGAATTAGCATTGAACACTCATGGCGACAAACACGAAAGAACTCACAGTCCACGTTCGCCTTGATGCTCTTGTGGGGCAGGATTGAGCCACCATTCACATAGATCTCATCACCAATGCTCACGTCGTCGCCAAGTACTGTCACGTTCTCGAGTCGCGCCCATCGGCCAACGGTGCTGTTCCAGCCAACAATCGTGCTCTTGACCCAAGCGTGGTCCTTGACTTTGCTGTTTTGCAGCAGCACGCATCGCTGCAGGCGGCATCCATCTCCAACAACCACGTTTGGTCCGATCGTAACATTTGGTCCAATCTTGCAGTTCTTGCCAATTTTGGCCGATGGATCAATCATGACATTGCCACCATGCACGTATGACTCGGTAACTGGTGTCAGAAGCTTTGAGTTCTTCTTCGTGAGCGAGGAAAGGTAAAGGCATGTGCCAGCCAGGAAATCCTTTGGCTGTCCAACATCCATCCAGAAGCCCTCGAGATCGAACGAGTGCAATTGGCCGTCCTTGACCATTGACGGGAAAGTCTCCTGCTCAATACTCGTGGGGCGCAACTCAATCCTGTTCAACACACTCGGGTTGAGAATGTACAGACCAGCATTAATTCTGTTGCCCACGAACTCGATTGGCTTCTCGACGAAGCGGTCGATGCGCGAGGCATGTCCTGGCTTGTGCACTACGACACCATATTTGCTGGGCTCCTCAACCTTGGTGACCACGATGGTGCCCTCCTCGCCATGGGCCTTGTGGAACTCGGCGAGTTGCTGGAATGGATACTCGCAGATGACGTCCGAATTCAGGACGAAGAATGGTGCATCTCCCTTGCCCAGGATTTTCTCTGCGAGCTTGAGCGGGCCGGCGGTGCCCAACGGCTCGGTCTCGACAGAGAATTCTATGCGCACGTTGTATTCCTTTTCGTACTGTGGGGAGAATTAGCGGTGTGAATCCCAATGCGCCAATTGGCAGGCCAGCAGTCAATGGCGGGGTGAGTTGCATTGCAGTGCAGCGCATACCTTTTTCAGGGCTTCTGTCATAATCTCAGGTCTGTAGTTGACGGCGAGGACAATGTCTGTGACGCCTGCAGCAGCCAGCGCTTGGATCTGGTGCAGGATCATAGGCTTGTTGCCGAATTCGACGAGGGGCTTAGGAAGCGTGAGGGTCTGCGATGGCCAGCTTGTCAGTTTCTGAGGTCGCACATTGAATTTGATGGAATTAAATAAACCTACCAATGGCCTCAAGCGAGTGCCAAAGCCGCCGACGAGAATGAGTGCTGCGTGGCTCTGTCAGTATTCTTCGCAAAGGCGTCGCAATCAGAGCTGCACAAACCCTTCATCGTGAAGTCGGTGTGGATATATTCCAAGATGCGATCTCGAAATGTGAATGCGACTATGCCTACGAAAGCACAGAACAATCGACAGGACAAGCGACAGCAGATCTCTCTTTCTAGCGAAAAGGAAAGAGAAGACAGAAGGTATGCGATACGTATGTGTGCGGAGAGAAAGTCAATTCTTCTCGTCAGATGGTACAGGTGTTGTTTTTATGTAGCTTCGAGGGTTCAAAGCTAATCAGGCAAGGACGAGGGTCTCGAATTCCGCTTTAGTGGGTCCTTCCCTATTCGGGGGTGTGCACCTGCTTGATTTTCACGGAGGAGTGGCTGTGATGGCCATGCTAAAATTATGGTTCAAATCTCCTCCTATTGCGTTTTCTCACAAGACCTCTGATTTGTTTCTTCCCTTCTCGACTGCTTACGCGCGGCTCTGAGTCTCGTGGACGCCTGGCCCATTCTGATTGAGCTTCGCTTGCCCGCGGGGAGCACCTTCCGCTGCCGCGAGTCGAAGGAACTGTACCTCGTGATGCCCTCTCAGGAGATGTCGAGGATCTGTGCTTTGAACACGTTCAATTAGCAAAACGTAAGAACGTGGAGATGAACTCCTTTGCACATGTCTTGGGTTTCCTTGCCATTGCCATGCGGCTATTCAATAATGCCCAGAGTAGCTCCGGACGAGACCGAAGTGTACCGTTCCAACCTTTGGTTGCTCCGCCCTTGCCACTGGTCTGCTGGCGTTGCAATGGCACCAGATATCTTGATACTATAATTACCCATGCGATTACCCAAATCACGAAAAGGAAGACTTTTCGTTGCTGCTTCGTACGCTACAATAGCCGATGCATTTCCTTCTACAGCTGATTGATGATGATTATGACGCTGCTGTTCAACAGCAAGATGCGTAGACCTTCCTCTTAGGGCACGACTGCTATTCTCAGCCGCACACTCAACATGGAGTTCGAAAAAATTGATAGATGTTTAGGATCCGTGACTTGGGAAGATCAGACTCCATATGGCATTCCCCAAACTCGATTTAATTCTGTCACGCCCTCAGGTGCCGGATCACAACTCAGACATGGACGACAATGGGAGCTACGAACGGCTTGAGATTGTGTAAATAGTCGAATTTCATGCTGAATTTTGCAAGCACATTCTACCACATCCTACCAAGTCATATGATTGTCTCAGACCATCCTAACTACTATAGGTGATACGACTTCTCGATCAGATGTTGTGGTCAGGAAAATACCCGGCAGACAAACGCACAATGCTTATATCTGTTCACTATAGTTTCCTATCACAAAGCCTTAATCGTCAAATTTAATACTCTTCACTGCACCTGTATCCAGCGGCCCACCCCTATAGCTTCCTCTCTTCTTCTTGTTCTTCTCCTTTGTGAAGCCCTTGCCCTTCGTCACCACAAGATCCTGATACGCTCGATCCGAGTAGGCATTTCTCGCACCTTCATACGAATTGCTTGCGAACCGAGGATCCACTTTCTGGTCAAGAGGGATTCGCGAGAAAGGCGTATTGACTTTCTTTCTGAGAGGCTCTTCGCCACCATTAAACGTGCTGACAGCCTGCAGCGTAGGAGAGGTGGCCCCAAGGGTAGCTGATGTATCTGAGCCAGAGTTGTTGTTCGTAGTGGCCGGCGTAGTCTTTACAGACTTTGCAGGAGCAGCATCGCTGTCAGAATCAGACGATGAATCTGAACTCGAGTCACTGTCCGAGCTGGAATCAGACTCGCTGTCTGCTGCCTGCTTAGCAGGGGCACTTGCCGTCAGAGGAGCAGACTTTAGTGTCGCAGATGAGGCAGCCTGTGACTTCTTGGTGGGCTTCTCGTCCTCAGAGTCGCTTTCACTGTCGCTGTCTGATGACGAATCTTCGCTCGATGATTCCTCTTGCTCGGCTGGAGTGGCAGGAGCTTGCGCAATAGCTGCCTTGGTAACTGCAGCCTTTGGAGCAGGCTTGTCGTCCTCAGACTCGCTTTCATCGGACTCCGAGCTCTCAGACTCCAACTCGCTGTCCGACTCAGGCAATGGTACCTTAGCAGCCTGCTTGACTTCCTTCTGCGCGGCAGTCTTCGCTGGTTTCGCTGCAGGTGCCTTCTTCTCATCTTCATCGTCTGAGCTCGACTCATCGTCGCTGTCCGAATCTTCCTCACTTGAGGAACTGTCGCTGTCATCCGCTACCTTCTTAGGAGCTGGCTCAGCTTTCTTAGAAGCTGGTGTAGGTGCGATCTTGACCGCCGCGCCCTCGGTCTTTACCTTCTTCGCTGCTGGCTTCTCATCTTCGGATGACTCGTCAGAGTCAGAGTCTGAATCGTCTTCGGAATCCGATTCGCTGTCACTAGAATCTTCTGCCTTGCGCTTGAGCTGATTGGTTGTGTTTGTTGCAGCAGGTTTCGCAACCTTAGCTGGGGCCTTTTGTTCATTCTCGTCCTCGCTTTCCGACTCGGACTCAGACTCTTCCTCGCTCGAATCGCTTTCACTTTCGCTAGAGTCCTCATCCTTAATCTTCTTGGTGGCCGGCGCTGCAGATGCGCCCTTGGCAGGCTCGACCTTCTTTGGTGCTTCCGCTTCATCATCGCTAGAGTCATCCTCTTCAGAGCTGCTGTCCTCACTTTGCAACGCAGCAGTCGCAGGAGCTGGTTTCGCTGGCTCGGCGCCGGATTCTGCATCTTTCATCTCTACGTCCTCCTCGCTTTCGTCGTCGCTGCTCTCGTCCTTGTCCTGGCTCTTCACTTCTGGCGTCTTTGCGCTGCCACCTTGCCATTGCTGGTAAATGGCCAGTAGATCCGGGCTGCCAGTGCCTGCATTATGCCATGACGCTTGCTTCCCCTTCTCACCTGCAGACTCCGCTTTAAGTGTCTCCCTCCGCATTTCGTGTGCAGTTTTGGTGAATCCATGGTCATACAGGAACTTGTTCACCACATCGAGAAGTGGGAGCGGGATGTCCGCGAATTTTGGTTTGGTGGTTACCATTGCGACAGAGTACTTGTCTTGCGCGGATGAGCGATTGCGTTGTGGTCCTAGGCGATTGTGAGTTTTGTGAATTGATAGCACCGCTCTATGGGTTAGAGGTTTGCACACAAAAGAGTGAAAGCGACTTCTGCAAATTCAACTGAAGCTTCAGTGAGGCTGCAAGAATTGCACGCGAAGATAGAAAAAAAATAAGTGGAGTAACAGGGGTCAAAAGTTCTTGCGGTCAATCTTCGGCGGTGCCTTCTCATTTGAGCTTAGTCATCTGAGCGTACTTCCGGCGCCTGTCTCTAAGGACGGCTTTCCACTTCACTCACAAAGCAGATGGCGACTTGTCTTCTTCCTCAATCGGAGCTAGAGTTGATTCTTGCAGCCTTGTCTGTGAGATATGCCGCCTCTTTATAAAGAGTCAAACCGCCATAAGATCGATAGTCTTGTGCCAGACCAGTATCATGCCACATATTCGCCCTGCGGCGGTTTACATATACAACGGCGTTGGTTGTATGTTCCTGACACATTCTTATTTGTTTTCTGTATCTCTCACCATTATCATCTCGAGGTCGTCTCCTACTGCTCACTTCTATACTCACTTGGTCTCGTAAACGGCACAACGAGATTGCGTTCTCTCCTTTCTCTTCTCGTATGTCCTTATCATCCGATGCATTGTTTCTGTCGTCTTCTACGGACGAGCCATGCTATTTGGTGCCGTCTCATTACCAGTGGTGCTCTATACCACGCTATACTCCACCACTTTTATATGAACGTTTCGAAACTAATACAAACGGCATCTTCTTTTTTCTGTTATAGCCACACACTTGGGCCCCCATTTATGAAACAAGTTTATTCAACAAACTCGCTCTTTTGGTGAAAAGAGCGTTTGAACAAGTCTGCAGAGCTCGGCTCGACTGCATCCGAGAACGCCCACACCAGAGGCAATCGTATTTTTATTTTATTTTGCTCCTTCCAAAACCGAATGTCCTCTCACGCATCGGACAGAGCAGAAGCAACGCGTGCGTTATCATGAATGTGTCGACAGAGGACAGTCAGGCTGCTGAGAACAGCGCAAGATTTTGTCTAGGATGCTCGCGACTCCAAAGCTATCGTGGCTCTCACCTCTTGCCATGGTCTGACTACGACCCTCTCTGTTCTGCCGATGCTGCAGCCATCATTGCTCCCTGATGTACCGTAAAAGACTGTGTGCGCTATGGCTCGGGTACAAAGTGAGCCGCTCGAGAGGTCTCTCTTTGTCAGTGGGAATGAAGGTGGCTCGACGAGCTCAGAAGGTAATCCGCAAAATTGATGTTCCCGTAGATTAATGCTGGAGCGGTAGCTTGCTATCCGGAGACTGGTACCTTAGAGGATGGAACTGTATGTTTTTGCAACAGAGACGTCATATAGCTTGCTTTAGGTGCCCATTGATGTTACAATATAGCAACTAGGAGCAGCAATTGCTGAAGTGTATATGGGATGGCAATCTATAGTAATACAAATGATCCTCAAACTCCAAGTACGGCCAATTGATCCTTCCATCTCACCTAGAATTGTGTTATTCGTGTATGTCATAGGTACATCCTCCACAGCTTGAAGTCTGGGAAGGCCGGGTAATGGGACTAGGCTAGGGTATGCTCGAGTCTTGGCAGAAACAATGC
>Ga0181470_100025_pt2 | contig 29181 bp, 30 predicted proteins | sample InSIn5SAF170_FD_119082 | JGI IMG/M metagenome (GOLD analysis project Ga0181470, IMG submission 119082) | Clean room microbial communities from NASA Spacecraft Assembly Facility at Jet Propulsion Laboratory, Pasadena, California, USA -... ...
TCTGACGAAGGACCCCCGCTTCATCAAATTATTACAGAAACGCCTTTTCAGCATTCAATCTTGGTCACTCGATCCTTTTCGATGGCCCGTGTGCGAAAGAACTGCTTCGATTGTCGCCAGATACACTTGTCAACCGCAAAGATCTCTTGATAAAACTTGCTATGAATGGTGATCAGGCGGCGTGCTGGGAACTGTCCAAGACAAGGGGAAATAGTCATGATGACATCTCCGATGAACCAGATAAGGAACCAGAGCAAGAGGGTAAAGATCAGGTGTCAGGTGGGAAACTGTTGCAGGAAAGGGACAGCCCATCTCAGGTCAGTAGCCTCGTATGTCTTCGTGTATGGCTATCCTCAAACTCTAACCTGGCTGAACAGAGAGAAAAGTTGTCTCAACGCGAAATCACTTCAATTTCAGGAAAGATGAGTCAAGAATGGGCGATGCTCGCCCAATATCAACAGGAAACAAGAGTATAGTGCACGTTATAACGGACAATGAAGCACAACTTCAGGGGAAAAGAATGTCTGAATATGAACAAGACTACACAACCAATGTACAATCTGCCTACGAGCAACCCACTGACCATTATTTACTGTCCTGTTGAGCATCATTTGCGTTCCCCACTCTGGCGGCAATCTCACTCGGACCATTATTATCCCCTGGTACAGGCAACGGAGGTCGTCGCTCAGCCTGATCCGCGATCCACGACATAGGTCGTCGGTATCTTGCCACGCTACTCTCCCTACCATTTAACTGCACCTCGCCACCAAGTCCACCTTCCATTCTTTCTCTCACTTCACGAAGTTCTCGTTCCCTGTCCAATCGGTCCCAGACATTTGTACCCCACTATCATCTTGTTAGCTTTACATTCTGCAATGCCAATTGCAGAGATACTCACGGTGGTCCTACTACCCTCCAACATGCCACTAACGAAGCTCTGCCTATCGACACCCCGCTCAATAAGTGCGTCACCCTTCCTTAGTCCCTCCAGACCCTTCAACGTTCCTCCATTGCCAGCATAATTTACCACTTCTGCATCTCCCACATTACCTCCTCTCCCAAGCCCACCACTCTCTCCACCATCAATTACACCCAGTCCAGGGTCACCCACACTAGCTCTCAATCCACCCGACATTAGCGTAGGATCATCCATCTCATTAGGCGTCGTAGTCCCCGACCTAGCGGCTACCTTTTTTTGAAGAAGGCCAAAACAGCTTCGCTCTCCAACCACTGAGAGGTTTTATTCCTCCATCAGCTGTCTTTATAAGCGGGACAGGTCCTTTTCGATCAAAAACAAATGTTCTGGCATCTTCTTCTACTGCAGCAGATTTCTCGATCAACTTCTCCTCATCATCGGCTGGTTTTGGTGATGAGCGAGAGCCGAGAACCATTTTGCCTATGGTGTTGCGTTTAAGGAATGCTTTGACTGGTTCTTGTACTTGAGAGTTGTCGAATGCCGTGGAGGAGTGGGCGTTTTGATCAGCTGGTGGAAGTGTAGCATGGAGAGGCGGCTTGGGATTCAAATCTTGCGTTAAAGATCGTTGATGGCCTTTCATGAACGTGCCATTCTTAGATTTTTCAGATAGCAATTCAGGCTTGACAAGGTCCAGACGCTGAGCACGACCAACAACACTACTTGCCTCTTGAGCTGGCAACACAGGAGGCTCAAGATTCTTGTTGTTGCCCGCAGAAAGATAGTTTCGGAATTGGTTGACGCGGCCAGCGAACGAAGGAGCGGCTTGTTTGCGTGAGCTGGATGTCGTTACAGTGGGCGAAGGTGGTGTGGGTTGTGAGGATGCCATGTCTAGAGCTCGTTGACGCTTGCGTTTGAGTCGTCGGTAGAATGTGAACGCTATACCTATCAGGAGTGCTATGCCAGCTGTTTACGGGTTCAGGTCAGTCCTGAAATTTGAAGTAGAACTCTACAACCAAAGGACTGCAAAAGCTGACTTACTGATGATGCCAATAACTTCCAGTGCGATGGTGGCTTCATGGCTCAAAGTTGTGTGAGCTCTTGTCTTCTCGTCTGGAGACTTCCCGCCTGTCTCGATTGCTTGAGGTTCAGGAAAGATTGGCGTAGGTGTTGGTTGGATGCCTGTTGCAGTACTTTCAGTTTTCCGCCTGCTAGTCTCGACAATTTTCGTTTGTAGTGTAAGACTTGTACCAGATATGGAACTTGGTATCGTTGTAGAAATGGTCAAGAATGACGGGACTCCTGACGTTGAGGGTTCCACGACCTATGTGAATATGGTTAGACTGATATTTTGTCGACAACATAGCAAGATGCATAAAAATGCTCACCAATAAACTTGTACTTGACGGCTGTAGAATAGGCTGAGGTGCTGTGATTGGTTGCGGATTAGGTATTGGTGCTGGTGTATTCGTTACAGCAGGCGGTGCAGCCGGACTACTGGTCGGTGGAGGAGGAGCTGGCAGAAGATTGTGAGCAGATTTTGTTGTGGTCGGAGAGTGAGGGAATCCGTCACTGGTTGTCTTTGGTGATGGAAGATCAGTGGTAGCTTTTGGTGAAGGAAGATCAGTGGTAGCTTTTGGTGAAGGAAGATCAGTGGTCGAAGCAAGTGATGAATGTTCGCCAGGGGTTTTTGGTGACGATTTGCCGGACTCATCTCCAGATTCATCGTCAGGTATTGGTAGAGGAAGTCGAATTCTCAACCTGGCAGGTCTTCGTTGTCGTAAAATGCCCCCATAACGGTCATCTCTTCGTATATCAAACCCGTCCATGTTGACCTTTCGAGATGAGACAAAAAAGAGTAATGAAATCAGCCTCAACACATTAGGAACCAGCCCTCCATGAATTGCAATGTTAACACAAACAACAACAGCAAAAACAGCAAAAGATAAAGGACAATGTCAACCTGTATCTACTGTAAGGGGCGTCCAGAACACCACCAAGCAATGACAAGAAATTGACAGAAACAAATGAAAAGAAGAGAGGAAAGCACACGACAAACAAGACAAACAGCTTCAGACGACAAGAGATGTCATCGCTTTTCAAGTTGGACGCGCACGCTCAGCTCAAACGAGCTATACTTGCCATGATCCGCATCAATTGCTTGAGTCACTCGTGAAACCGGCCAACGACTCGCCATGGTGGACGATCAAGCTTTGAGAAGATGCGCTTGATCCCCAACCGCCCGGAACATTCTCATCTGGGGATTTGGAAGAGTGAGTGCTGTGTTGTTGCGGTTGGGGCCGTAGGTCCGGTGGTGAGACCCTTGGCACGTTTGATGTCAACCGAGATTGTGTTTCGGCCTGCGAACGTGCCTCAGCTTCTCGTTTCGACTGATTTCTTCACACCGGAATAATGAACTCAAGCAATAGAAACACTCTAGCGATTGGTAGGAAGGTTGTTTCATGCCACTTTCCGATGTTGATTTGCCTCTATCTAAATCAATGAACGGAAGTCGGCATTGGCTATCGTTGGGGAACAAGGACAATGTGGATAAATCTATCTTGGATAGTTCAAAGGAGCTACACTCTTCAATCAGTGTTTGGTATAGTATTGAAATAATGGAGTTCTATCGATGTTCTTGCTTTAACTCACTCTCAAGCAAAATCTACAGTTTACTCTAAATGAAGCGCGATATTGGAATCCCGGCGCATCTCGTGGTAACTTGAGAGGAGATGCCATGCTCAATCCCAATTCCAGTTCGACTTGCGGATTGATAATGCTTCAATTGTCTAGGAGAACTCCTCAGAATCCCACAAAAGGCGCAGTTCATGTCACATGACCAAGATATCAAGACATATGCTAACATGATGGTACGAACCCTACAATATTATGTCAAGCATGACTCAATCATTGTGAGAATTACAATTATTGGTATCGAAACTTTGAGCGGACTTCAACGGTGATGTATTATTGCATGCAACATTTGATTAAACTCAATGTCGCCGGCAGTTCAGAAAATGCAAAGCCGAGCTCATCGCCCTCTAACAAGAAACCGTAATCCGGCGCTATGCGAATAGAAGAAATCAAGTAAGGTACAAAGATATGAGGAGGAAAATGTAATTTGGGCTCATAAGACGAGCCTAATCACCCTAAAGCGACACCGCAGTTTGCGTTTGAAGCAGATCGGCGATTGTCCCAAGTTAATGAACAGATCGACGATCAGCCTGTTTTGGGCGCCCTCGATGGTCTGACAGTATGGACAAATAGCAACAGGCAATCTACAGAACTGACGATGATTCCAGCTTGTTAATACATCTGACACTTGCGTGGAAGTTCGCAAAAGTGGCTCGATAGAATCCAGTCTAGACGTATGGATCGTCCTTTAGGGCTCTTAAGCTTACCTCGACATTATTCAAGACATAAGCAAAGAGAATCACTTGCGCTCTTTGGGGTATCTGGCGATCTGTGATTTCGTGCCTATAGGATGACTGTAATTCTAGCTTGATAATTTAAACGAGGTGCATAACGAACATGGTCGACAAACAAACAATCAGAAAGATAGATGTGACAGAAATCGGAAATGGACTAAAGCATATAACGATCGACAGTCCAGAGTAACTGAAAGCCTCGGAACTCTTGGTATCTGCGAAGTAATAACTCTAATGCCTTCAACTGCCTAGCGGGAGAACGAATTATAGACACATCAACCGATAGATTATGAAGCACTTGACTTCATAAGCGAGAAGCACGAAATTGTCCAACAAGGGCTTCGTTCTTTGTGAAGCACTGCTTGGACCAAATGAAGCTGATCGACGAGGAGTATGTACAACTCCGTGACACTAGTCGATGATGTTGAATGAGGAGCCATTGACAGGTGCTGAGCCGAAATATTGGTCTCACCTCAATCCAAATCCGAAGCATTGGTAGCTAGAGATCAGCAGATGGGTCGGTTCTTGTGGGGTCACTCACCACGAGCGTGGTAGTGGTGTGATGGCGTACCTCTATTGAGAACTTGTGTAACCTTCAATCCGGAAGCATATTGGTATTCAAGTGCCACAACGCCTCTCCGCCTGATAAATGCAAAGTTGACATGATTCTTGCCAGCAGGAGATCTAGAGTGTCCAAACCCTGAGCACCGAGTCTATTTGCTCCGGATCGAGGATTGTTGACGTCTCAACTCTGTTACAAGCCGCCCTCGCCTCTAAGCGCAGCAGTAGCAAAGAATTAGTCGCACGGAGCTGATAATGCCGCGAATTGGTGGAACCATTATCAACATCGTGCTAGAGTATATGAGAATTGCGATATAAGCATGATGCGGAAGGCTATGATCATCGTAGTGGCAATTGCTCTACACGAGGTGTCAGGCACGGCTTTGGATAATGGCTGCACAAGCGTCCACGCCTAAGCCGAATTCGAAACTGTATCTACCCCTTGGCAAAACGTGGAAATACGAAAAAGCAAGTTGAGGTGGTGTTGAGTGCCTTGTGTGACTATCGTAATGTGACCAGTCATTTCGGTGGATTTCTAACTCAAGTGACAACAATTTTTGTCGATTTCTGTCGGAGCGCGGGCTTCGAGTCTTCTTGGCATCTGCCATCATGTCGAACAGGATTGTCACGACTCCAGTGATGGCGCTCATGCTTGTTGTATCACCACGTTGGAAGACTGTTGGTGGTAGTTCAAGGCCAAACATTCCATCACAGCAAAGCCCGGAAGCATAAATGTTGGTCTGGTTTGTGACATGCAGGACGAGTGCAGTATCGTTGTGTTGGAGACCGAGACCGACAGACATGATCGTAATGACCAAAACGGAACATGTGAACTGCAGTTGCGTAACCAGATCAAGGAAGCTGTTCTTCGGTAGATGTGGTGTCGTGTAACGCGAACTTTTGGGTGCTCCGACGATGAAGGAACAAGAAGGAATTGTCTATCAGTTGAATTCCGTGCCAGGATGCCATATCGCATCCGATCGCTTTGACTTTCGGCTGCAAGCATGATTGTCTTGTCCAAACCTTGTGCAACCTTGTCGGTGAAAGTTTTAATTGACCACCTTCGTGCTCTGCTTCGAATATTGAATGGCATCTTTGTGTCACCTTTGCCACCACTGGAAAAGGAAATTTCGCCAACACACCAATATGATGAGTCTACCCAATCCGAGCATTGGTGTCCACGACCATGATCCAAAACGGGTCAAGAACCGTCGCAAAAGGAACTTTCTCGTTGGGCACGGCACTCCAAAGATTGTGATTGTAGAAAATAAATAGAAATGTAGATGCAGTCGGGCTCTAGTGCGATGATGGTGATTGCATGGTAAGACATTCTGCTGCGTGGGCAAGTGCGCACACGTGAAAAGAGGTGACGAGGGACGGACCACTGCACGCACTTGCTAGTTCACCGCGGAAAACGCTCCGAGTCCATTCCTCCCTTCTCTCGCTCATGGTCGAGCCTCCACAACTCAACGTCTTCTTGACTCTTATGTGATTGTGATATTGCTCATGGCGTTATGATCGATCAGAGAGGCTTGACACTTGCTTGGGTGAACCTGATACTCCAGCCAATCTCAGGCTGTCCTCTCCGCAAGGTTTGATATAGAAATCTTCTGCGTGGGCACATTCCCCAGCTCATCAGACCATTTCGATCATCCACCATCATCGGCCGTCACCAATGACGGCGGCTTGAGCTGAGGGAGGGAACAGCTACAAGGATCCCAACCAATGACAGCCATGTCACTCTCCAATCCGGGTTGTTGGACCTTGTCCAAGGCTGTCGTCCAACGTTACACACCCTTTTCCAACACAAACCATGGATCGTATTTTCATTAGCTTGCAATCTAAGGGGATATTTCGACAATTGCATCAGCACCAATTACAACGTGTTCTAAAGCTGTCAATGTCCCTAGCGCTGTTGCCGCTTAGCGACTTTCGTCCTGACAGTAATCCACCAGGGTACATTAGTACGGATTCTGTACGCAAACTCCCGTCCTCCACCGCTCTCCTCTACCAAGAGAATCAACATTGATCAGTCCACGGTCCGTGGTCCTTCTAGCTCCGAACGGCCCGTTTCGATAACACGTAGGTAGCATCACCAACGACAACTGTTGGCGCACTTGCACTTGCACTGGCAGTTTCATTTGGAGAATGATCTCTGTTGGTGGCTGTCGAGCAAGACAACAATCTAAGCGATCATCAAATCGTAGGTGATGTCGGAGCAACATACCCGGATCGTCTCGTTCTACCGTCCTGGAAGAAAGGTTTAAGCAGATTTGTGCATTGCATCCATCACCCGAGAGCTCGACTTTGTCTTCCGAGACCTGCAGCTGCAGCGCAACCCTTTCTCGAATCACTGTATCCACAAGTGCGCGACGAAATATATCTAGAATTTACCTGCATGATTTAGACTTTCCCCTCACGCCGATCAGAAGAACCTGCACTGTCTTGGACGAACTCATCCAGTCCTGACGCACTTAAAGCAGATGGGGCAAAGGATAAGCATGGCACGGCAGATGTGATACAAGACCAAGGTGCTTTTAACTATTCGATCTCTCGTATTGGCCACACACAGCCTCGAACCGGTTTGCTGGGACTGATAACTGACAACCTAGCTCACTCACCCTGTTCGCTCGCTGGGGTCTGGCTGTCAAGGAGAAGTACAAGTACATGCCCCGCCCAGGTAACACATCCCACAATCGTCTGACCTGTTTATTCGGCAGGACGCAAACAAGGACAGGCCATTGTTGTACTACCATATCCAGTCCCAATATGTCTTTTAATGAGCCTACGAGGGGATATTCGCATCCTCTCCATCACCAGCCATATCTACAACACCACAATCGTGCTCAACTCGCTGCGAATTCAATGTCTCTTCTACTAAACACCAATGAGCCCAGACATAACCACTTTCAACGTCAACATGATAGAGCAAACTATCCCCCACCATCACCAAGTCATGTGCAGCAACAACATCATTACCAGAATGAGCAGCACAATGTCACCTCACAACATAGTTATGACTCGACACCGAGAAGTGTGACGCTTCAGTACCATGAACCTTACTATTCATCTAATAATGCTTCAAATCTGCCAGTAAGTCATCATTGTCTTTTCTGTATTTCGCGTTGGGGATGGTGGAAGCGTCACAATGGATGACCAAAGGTACAATTACGTAGGCGAGCAAGTTACAGCACAGAGACACCTCAGAATCGCATCATGTTCCTTCAACAGAAAATTTACTAAATTGGGTGTATAGAATACACCTTCCGCATCACATTCGTCACCCACCTCGAGGAGACCTTCTACCGCACAAAGTTCAAAAGCACTACCGATATCAGGTCTTCTAAGCGCAGAACCAAGGTACGTTATGCTCACCAATTGTCGCTGCCAATAATTGACAATCCTAGCCCGACGCTGCCTCCTCCACCGACGTACTCGATTCGTGTTCGACAACAACCTGCTGCCGCTCGAGCATGTGGCTTTGGCGAACGAGACCGACGCGTGATCGATCCTCCGCCAATCTTACAAATGCACATTGATTCACCTATGTCAACGAAAGAACAAATCAGTGCAATGATCCGCAATAACTATTGTGTTGTGCATTGTACTCTGTGGGATCCAGTAGCGGATAAAGAAGATACAGCAATGCCTGGAACAAACGACAAGAAGCAGCAACGACGTTTGATGGGAACCCTTGTCTCGTCTCCATTCGTAGGTCTCGATGAGCACAACGTGGAGGGATGTTTCTTCACATTTCCTGATCTTTCAGTAAGGACGCCTGGAAGATATGCTCTACGGTTCAGTTTAGTAGTACTTGACCCGAGCAACATGAAGCCTGGTGGCTCGGCGACGATACGAAGCTCTGCGATGAGTGTGCCTTTCCAGGTTTTCAATGCAAAGGACTTCCGTGGAATGAGAGCGAGCTCCGAGTTGACAAAGAAGTTGAAGCATCAAGGATGTCTTATTAGTGTTAAGAAAGGAAACGCAAAAACCAATGCAATGGGCGACCATGATGAAGAAGAGGAGGATATTGATGACTATGGAGACGATGATCATGGTGATCAAGGTGACGACAATGGTCAACGGAAAAGGATAAAGCGATAGCTTTCAAGGACAACGTTTATCAACAACCATAAAGGTATGAGTTTCTTTTTCGAAACGACTCCATCTACAAAAATTTGACGAAAATTATATACGACTCGACGCGTCGCACGTATTTGCGAGCGGCATCCACCAATCGGTATTCTATGTGTTGTACACCTTGATACATGGATAATCATGCCATTACTTGATATATAAAGGTGTTCTAATGTGCGCGTGAGAAACCAGTACAGCAGTGTCTTACAGCTTTGATTCTGAAAGCATTTAGCTGGGTGCTAGGCCAGCCAATCATTATACATGCGAGGACCCGTATTATGTTCACGTTGGTCTTCCTGAGGCAGAGGAGGATAGAGTATGGTGACAAAACAAGCAAGGACTCAAAAAGAGTATGTGTAACAAGTGTGCGCGTCGAAAAGACTTAGAGCACGGAATTTGCTGGGCTCACCTACATACATTTCGTAGACGTATCGGAAGTCCAATCGAAAGACGTACAATATAGCATATCTCAGCTTGCCAACTGACCTACATCTTAAACTTTCTGCACGGAAGAGGAAAATCCCATTACTCAAAAGCGCTTGTACTCCTCTCTTGAGTTCATGTTGTGTTTTGTTTAGTACATGCTAATGATCAATGAAGCGAGGCTGGTGTCCCTACAGTATATACTGGAAAGGTGAGCTCTAACTCAGGATGCTATTCAACTTTGCTTGTGAAACTTCCATATGAATACGGATTCGTCCTGCTCATCGGTAAGTAGGAGATAGTTCTGGCAGAAAGAGACAAAATCATGAGAAATATATGGATTGCAGAGTGACGTGAAGAGATGATATCAAGTTTCGTGTGTGATTTTACCTGAGATTGAATCGTGAAAAAATATAACCCAGGTTGCACGCGCCTCTTGCTATGCAATGCCCATCCTCCGCAACGCCAAACCTATAAATGCAACTTTCCCCCCTATATATATATGATATGCTATGCAAACAAGCACATACTCGTAAGAATTTCCAAACACAACTCCAAGCCCTCTTTCAAGAGATGATAACCCCATTACTCATCAGCATTCTTCTTCTTCCTTCCTCCTTTCCCTTTCTTCTTCTTGTCGCCCGCCTCATCGCTGCTCTCACTTCCATCCTCCTTCTTTGTCTTCCTCTTTCTCCCCGGACCGCCTCCCTCCTCCTTCCCCTCCTCAACCCTCCCAACAATTTCAGCCAGGAAGTCAAATTGCTCGTCACCAAGCACGACCTGCTTAAGATGTTGCGCCGTGATCCTCTTTCCTCCCTTCTCCTTCGCCTTTTCTGCAGCTCCGGTCACCAACGCAATCATGAAAAGTTCCAACGCCTTGTTCACAGCCGGCGGGGTCACCTGCGCTACCTTGCCTACTTCTTCGTCCGCCTGCATGATGCGCTTGATCCTCGCCGTGGGAAATTTCGTGCTGATCTGGATGTTGGTCGGATTTGGATCCTTGAGCAGAGGTGCTTGCGGTTGTGATGGTATCTGCTGGAATTCGGTCTCATAAGGTGCTTGTTTCCCGGTCCGTCGCGACATTATGCTTGAGGCCTGGTTGGAGTGGGATATTGGTGCAGGAATGTAAGGGTTGTCTAGCGAGGAAGTAGAGAAACCTGAATCTTCTGAGCGGAGGTAGGACGGTTGACTAGGGTGCGTATATGATTGTGGCGATTCGCTGTATGGTTGCGGCGGTGGTGCGTAGTAGTGCTGCGGTTCGTGCTGTTTGGGGAAGCTGTGTTGTGGAGGCAGATCGGGGATTTGATATTGGGTATTGGAGGTGTCAAAGTGGTCGTAAGATGGACCAATTGTACTTCCTCCGCCAAGACTGTTGTGTGTCTGTGATTGTCCGCCGAAAGAATTCGTGAATGAGTGGTGTGGTTGCTGTGAATATAGGCTGCTACCGTCCTGCGTCGTCTGCGCGCTGTGATTGTATGTTGAAGTTGGGGGTTGTTGCTGTATGGCGGGGTTATTGAACGACGGAATAGTCGGCGATTGTGGGGTGTATGATGTCGAATTTGAGGTGATCTGAGGGTGATATGGTTGTTGTGTCTTTGAGGGAGAAGTGAAGAAGGAGGACAAGTCCGGGCTCTGAGGAGCATATGTACTATCCATCGTCCGGCGCGGTTATGGTGGGATATTTTATTTTCTTTGATGGGCTCGTCTCCAATGGCGGTGATGTATGCAGCTAATGCAGCGTGATGCTGCCCTGTTCCTTGGTATACCTCGAACTCTTTTGGTACGCTACCTTCGGCTATCGGACTTGAGATAGTGATACTCTTTGCGGTGCGGGTGACGAGCTATTGTCAACAGAGAACTCATACAATATCGGCAGTATATGCAACACTTGATATCTACTGCTTTCCGTCGTTGCTATTTTGACGTTCGATCGAATGGCGAGGCGGGAATATCCCTAATATCACGTGATGTAGAGAAAGAAGAAGTGGGGTTCAGTGCAGAGCAAAAAGAGGTGGACGCAACAAGGGCTTTATGTATCCCCTCGCGACTGCCGTAAATCAGCTCGTGCGCTTGGCACTGCAGGGGTGTTTTCCTTTGGAGAATGCGATATTAATCTCTCCAAATAAACAAGTGATCTCATTATTGTTAGCTATTCATGAAGTCTATGTAGTCTTTAGTCATCCGTCAATCTCATTTCGAGGGATAAGTTGTACGTGTTTTCGTTCGTTCGCCAATTTGCTTCTCACAGGTCGAAACATTTGAGTGTTCTGCTTTGCTATTTTCACGCGTCAGCCTGGAATGGGAATGATTCGTGCTGATCTTACAGCCTGACTCCTCTTAGCCCTTCAACGGCAATGATTTGACAGAGTTGGAGAATTAGACTCGATTACAACTTGATTATTTTCCCAACGGCCTCCATTTTTGGTGGTTATCATCTACACAAGTCAGAATCGGTACTGCACTCGCTTATGAAGTTGCAAGTAATCGTGATAGCCAGTAGAGTCATCCCGCTAAGGCAGACTGAAGGTTAAAGTAGTATAGTGACTTCAGACAGCAAATACACAGTCTGACGCATAAGCTGGAGAATTGACAAGGTCATACTCGACGTTTACAGTTGTACGAGTCGGTGAGACATGGCTGTACCCCCACGCCATCACTCCTGTACCTCGAAACATTCCTTACTTCATTGGTCTCTTATGTTCCTGCATCAGCAAAAGAAAGAGCTACAAAGGTTGTTTCGAGTCTTTTCGTTGCACGTCGCATTTCCGGCTCTGCTTCCCCGAGACAAAGGAAGTGTATCTTTAGGCAGGCATGCTTGTGTTCGGGTTCCGTTGAATACCTTACTGTGTATAAGCGGCGCGCAGATGGTTCTGACCTACACTCGACGATAGTCGCCTATGATCTGGTTATATGGTGATTTTATTTTTGTGAACTTTGACAAAGAAGTTGCTATAGATCTTGGCAGGCCTGATGCATGATTAACAAGACTTAGGCTGCAGCTATGCCAACTGCAACTTGAGCAAGGCTGCATTCGAACTTTAAGTTTCTGATCAAATGCTTGAAAGCTGATTGACTAATTCTATCGTTGCTCAGTCGTAACTTGTTTTCATGTCACGATGTTCCAGCTACTATGACAATGCGTTTGATCCATATCCCCTCATCCGAATTCAAAGGGTTCTTCGGCAATCAAATCCCATTGTATGCCATTCTGTCGAATCGATGGGAGGATGAAGAGGTAACTTATCAAGACTTTGATCAAAGGCCTCAAGTAAGATGTTCGAAAGACTTCCACAAGATTCAAGCAGCATGCATGCGAGCTGCTCGTGATGGCCACGAATACCTCTGGGTGGACAGTTGTTGTATAGATAAAAGCAGTAGTGCTGAATTGTCTGAAGCAGTCAGTACCCTTCATTGCATTCCGTCTCTTATCACGCGCTTTGGCGCTGAGTAATACCGCAGATCAATTCTATGTTTTCGTGGTATGAGAGAGCAGAGATCTGTTATGCTTACCTCTCAAATGTCCCTATGGAGCAGACACAAGCGGCTTATTTAGCACATAGATCTCTATTTCAAGCCAGTCTTTGGTTTACCAGGGGCTGGACATTGCGAGAAATGCTAGCACAGAACAAGTTGCATTCTTCGACCAGGAATGGAATCTCATTGCATACAAACTAGATCATCGCATGCGGAGGATTCTTACACTTGTAACAGGCGTCAAAAGTTTGAAGAGCTACTAGATGCCTTTGTTGCACAAAAGATGTCATGGCTGGCTAATCGTACAACTACTAGATTCGAGGACATGGCATATTATATGCTATAAATCTTTGGAACATACATGCCACCGATTTGTGGAGATGCGGAAAATGCCATCCGGCGTCTTCGGCTTCAGATAATCAAGACATCTGATGATGAAAGCATTTTTGCGTGGAAAGGTTCACCGGAATTCGCCATACTTTCTCTTACCCGGGGAATGTTAGCTCAATCCTTTCAAGAATTGAAGGACGCAGGCGATATTGAGCGTAGAGAATTCCGTGAAGCACAACACTTTGTTATGACCAACAAAGCCTTGCCGACTGGAATGCCCTGACGACTACTAACATATCATGCGGGCAAACACTTTTAAAGACCTTTCTTATTTAACATGGCTTTGAACTGTGCATAGACTCGTGGATTTCACCTGACTCAGAGTCTTATTTTCCTTCAGTAGGACGACCGTCAGCTAGAAGCGTCAAGGATATTGCCGGATTGCTACGCTAAGGACATGTCGTCCGTTCATGGTAATGTGAAACCCAAAAAAGCCAAACAGTATTTGTGAGAGAACATCTTGATCTGCCTTACCCTTAACGGGTGTGCAGAATCCATGTCCTGTAATCGTCCATCAAGTCTCAATTTTTAAATGTGTTCATCTTGAAGAACATATTCTATATATCAAGCGGCGCTAGACAATCCAGAAATACATTGCAATTCGAGTATGAATAACTAAGTTCATGCTGGAAATGGCTCATCAGTTCGATCTAGCAGAATAATGCTTAACTCTAAATCTTGACAGGATAAGCTCCTGTTCTCGTTTCTTAGTTGTCATATATTATAGTCTCACTCAATTGGTCTGAATCGCTGTGCCAGAAAATACACACATAGTGCCAAGTTAGGTGTGTGTTAATTGTTGGAAAATGGATTGCACAATTGGTTACCACTTGTTGGTTCTCTTGGCAACACAACATATACCATTATATACAACGCCTTCTTTTTTCCAATACTTCCAGCACACATGACCTTTAATGTCAAACCAAATATGAAGCTCCACAGTTATAACGTATCATTTGTATGCTATTTTTTTTCCGTCTCGGTGTGTCTGCACGTTATAATAGTTGCTCGACGAGTTCCAGATTGTAATAGATGCCTTAGCGCACGCGAATATGATGCTCCAGGAGTAGGGTTTCAGCTTGGTTTCTCTCTGGGGTGAGACTCCTTTGGCTCAGCAAGATCGAGTGTACTGAATGAGACATGGCTATCTAGGGCTTCCGCAGTTCATTTCTCCAACGGTACGGTCTTTGATGTCGCCTCGATCAAAGCCCCACCATCATATAGCACACTTATGCAGCGACTGGCTGTATCACCTATGGCAAACCCTCCCAACTTCTTTCAGAGATTTAATCGAAAATTAAACAAGTGGTACGACAAGCCCTCTACGCCTGATGTTGGTGTACTGGCCTCTCTCATCTCCGAACTATACCTCACTTCACAAAGTCTCTACCCTGAGATTATTCACAACAAAGTTGTTGTCTCTTCGCCATATATCCCCTCACTCCCTATCTGGGACCTCAACGATGCTATTGAATACGCAGGGTTGAAGTCCTGGTTGTTAACTGATGGTCGTGGCTTATATCCAGGCATTTTGAGCACCGGCAAGGCAGCTTCGGGCGGCTGGGGTATCGGCTTGTGTGAGAATTATAGAAGAATCTATGCGTGCCAAGCTGAAGCACGGGAGAGACCTTTTGAGGTCGTCTATACCATTTCGTAAGACGAGACTTCCTTCACAGTCATTTTTCTGTTCCTGAACTCTTGAGGTATGATACAAGTCTTTTACCTGATCCACGGACGTCTCTAACAACGTTGAGTATGGAAGCGGTCATCACTTTTGACACAGCTGTCACTGTTGAAGATGTGGAAATTCTATACTTGTTGATCATAATTGCCATACCCATACTGATAAGCAACAGGTTCACTCAGAATGAACTATACACAACGATGGATGCCTTCCGGCTTTTCTCTCATGGCTTGTTTGGGTCAGAGACTAGGTTCTTCTCCAACGCATCCGGCCTTGCAAATCTAGATGTAGCTGCTTCGCCTGCAGCTTTCTGGAAGCAGATCCAGCAAGATCTAGTGAAGTTACCAATGGAATATTTGACACACATGACGAAAGTCGTTTTAACGGGTGACGAAAGTATAGCGACTCCTGAGTTTCAGAGGACGTTAAAGAATGCTCTGCATGAGGTTTCTATGTCGAGAGTATCGACGTTCAAAGACCATAGAAACCTTGATGTTGACGCTCTGTTTGATGCAGCAATTGAGACGAGTGGATTGCAAAACCCTGTCTTTGCAGCTGCACGAGGAGCAGCTCTCTATGCCCGATGGAGGCAGGAGAGTCCTTTTTTCTGTTACGAGACGGATATTTGCGAGACAGAGCGGGAAAGGGAAAGACAAAATTCGAGTAAAGAAAGTGTGGAGATGATGGAGTTGAAGTGATCCTTAACATAAACCCACCTTCTTTGAACTCGAAAATACGGAATTCGTGCACATGTCAACCAAAGGGAACTTCCATATTGATCTGGAATTTCAGTAAGACAAATCATCGTAGGAGATTTGAGATAATTGTTCGTGATCTTTGCTACAATCTCAACATCCTTGTCTTAGACGCCCTTTCATTGACAGTTGGATGGAGCTAGGAATATGGACCGAAGTAAGCTCCAGCCGAGAAGGTCCTTCGGAGTCTGATACTTGAGATATTCCTAGATACGGGTGTGGGCGAATGAATATGAACTTTGTCCAATACCACCAATGCCATCTCAGCTAGAGTCGTGACCTTGAATAGGTCATCAAGACCGGTGATTGATTCGTGAAATTGTTTGATAACCCGTCTTTCCTATTTCGTTGTATCCTTTGGATGTTTGATGTACCTTGTGCTTGTAGAAGTATGCATACTGCACTTAACGCGTAGCGACGCGTCTGGAGGACCCCTCCATGTCACCGACTGCTGATTGGCTGAACATTTTCAAGGGAGTCCCACCTCTAAACAAAAAGTTCTGTCCGAACTGAATCTTATCTTTTCCTCTCTTCCCCGCAAGCGGGCACATCAAACTGCACTATATACATTCAAAACCACTGTCAAAATGAAGTACGTTCTTGTATCTGGAGGTATGTCTATTTTCCCGTTTTCGTGGCAAGATCTGGATGTATTCTGACTACTTTCTCAGGTGTTATCAGTGGCATTGGCAAGGGAGTCATAGGTATGCTCATTCCAGGCAGCAGAGAGAGGAATCGTGGAAAACTTAAGAGACTATGAGACGAAGGGGAATCTATGATACCATGATGTTGATTTTGTTCAGCTTCTTCCACTGGCTTGCTGCTGAAAACCACCGGATTGAAGATAAGTCCTTTTACTTGCCATGACTCGAACCAGAGACTGACGGGCTATGCACGTCTCCTCAATCAAGATCGATCCCTACATGAACATTGATGCAGGACTTATGGCACCAACCGAGTACGGTTCCTCTGTCAAATTCTTCAACACGATCTAACTGTTGCATAGACATGGTGAAGTCTTCGTCTTGGATGATGGTGGAGAAGTCGATTTGGATTTGGGAAACTACGAACGATACCTCAACATTACCCTTACACGCGAGAATAATATAACAACCGGCAAGATCTACCAGCATGTCATTGAGCGAGAACGCCGAGGCGAATACCTGGGAAAGACTGTGCAAGTGGTACCACATCTTACAGACGCGATTCAGGAATGGGTCGAGAGAGTGGCCAGGATACCAGTCGACGACACAAAAGAGTCGCCAGATGTATGCATCATTGAGTTGGGAGGTACAGTCGGCGATATTGAAAGTGCACCATTTATTGAGGCGATGCGACAGCTGAGAAGAAAAGCTGGAAAAGGCAATTTCTTACAGATACACGTCTCCTTGATACCCGTCATTCAAGGAGAGCAGAAGACGAAACCTACCCAGCAGGCTTACAGAGATGTTGGTCGTGCAGGTTTGGTGCCTGACTTGGTGAGTGCGATGGATCATGCGGAAATAAAATGTGCTAATAAGTGAAGATCGCGTGCCGCTGTGACGTTCCTCTTGAAAAGTCGACCATCGAAAAGATTGCGATGTTCTGTCAAGTTGAGCCTGATCAGGTTATCGCTGTGCACAATGTTGCTTCTACGTACCACGTTCCTTTACTTCTTGAACAGCAAGGTCTTATCAACATCATTGGTGACATCCTAAAACTGAAAGAAGTGCAGAAAGCCGACAAGCTGATTCAGCATGGAGGAGCTATCTGGGCGGAATGGAAACACCTCACGACTTCACAGGAACGATTGTTTGAGCATGTCAATATTGTACTCGTTGGTAAATACACCACTCTACATGACTCATACCTGTCAGTTATCAAATCTCTTGAGCACGCCTCAATGCGCTGTGGCAAGAAGCTGAATCTGATCTGGGTCGATGCCTCAAATCTAGAAGACGAGGCCAAGGAGTCTCATCCAGCCGAGTTCCATAAAGCATGGCACGAAGTTTGCACAGCTGATGGTATCCTCGTTCCTGGTGGATTTGGATTGAGAGGTACGGAAGGTATGATTTTGGCCGCAAAATGGGCACGAACCAACAAGACTCCATATCTTGGAATCTGTCTGGGTATGCAGATAGCGGTCATCGAGTTCGCTCGTAACATTGCTGGACTCAAGAACGCCGGCTCAGAAGAGCTGAAGTCAACATACGATCATAACATCGTCATCCATATGCCAGAAATCGACAAAACAACCATGGGTGCGAACATGCGTCTCGGTCTACGACCAACTCTCTTTCAGCCAGGTTCTGAATGGTCAAAGTTGCGAAAGCTATACGGCCAAGAAGATTCCATCTTGGAAAGACATCGTCATCGTTACGAGGTCAACCCTAAGTACATTGATCAGCTGAAAGAAGCTGGTCTTGAATTTATCGGAAAAGATGACAAGGGCGAGAGAATGGAAATCATTGAATTGAAAGATCACCCATGGTTTGTTGGTGTGCAGTTCCATCCAGAGTATTTGAGTCGTGTTTTGCATCCCAGCAAGCCTTATTTGGGATTTGTTGCTGCTGCTTGTGGAAATTTGGAGAAAGTTACACAGAAAGAGGGTGTTAACGGTGTAGAAGGTTTGACGCATAATTTGAACGGCGTTCGTATTTGAATCATTGAGGTTCACTTTTGACAGGTCGGTGGGCATGACATTGTGTTTTGGGGTTCTAGGTGTAAATATCAATAGACTGTTTCGGTCGGAGTTAAGACTTTTATTATGCTGCACTTGAGAAAACAATTAGAGTACCTTCTCAAGCAGCTCTTAGTAAACAGATCCAATATATTCGTATTCACAAAGACTATTATTACACATTCTCTCTTCCAATCCTACAAGCTCTTTGAATATCGTTTATGAAAAACTCCAGAGTACATTGTGATTGTTTAACTTCCTCCAACGTTGATGGCAGGAGGTTAGCTTCAATTGAATCTCTCTAGTGCGTAGAAACACTGGCGATATCATCATGCATAATGATTAGACTCTGTAAACTATATTGACTGAAATCTCATACAATTCTCTCACGTATGTGCTCAACAATATCCTTCAAGCCTTTCTGCCTTTCCTCAATCGTACTGCTCAAGAACAAACTCGCAACAGGCCAGGCGTGTATGCCACCACGTTCCTCCCTCATCGCAACCTTCAGATCTGCGCCTTTTATCAGAGCTATCCACTTCTGAATCTCAGGTGCGAAGACCTCTTCCTTGCCAAACATGATAAAATATCCATTCTCAGGACTCGCTTTCTGCCATAAATCAACGTCTTTGCAATTTCCAGGTGAGATCAGCGGATCGCTGACGGAGTGCTTAGCAGCGTACTGACGTGCGTATAGATGCAAGCTGTCTTTGTCCAGGTAATCGCTGTCCGTATTCCTGTCTTCGGCGCCGATGAGCTTGATCCATGGGGATATCAGCGCTGCCATCCCTGGGAATTGAGTCGTTTGTGCCTGAATAGGTATCTGGTGTGTCTTACTTGCTTTAGAAGCCGTCGCGAGATGAAGAAGCATGGAGAGAATGACGGTCCCTCCAGCCGAGTCACCTGATACCACGATTCGAGATGCTGGGATTTGAGAGAGGAGGTAACGGTAGCCGGCAAGAGACTGTTGAATTTGGGTGGGATAGGATGAGTCTGGCACGAGGGTGTATTCTAGGGCCAAAATGGCGGGATTGTTGTACCCTGCTCGCGAGAGAAGAGTGATATACGCAAGCAGGAATTCAAGGTAGAAATAGGATGATCCCATGGAGAAGCCGCCGCCGTGGGCGTAGTAGATTACTATATCTGGTGGCGTGGCTTTGTCTTTGATTATCCAAACGCCGTTGAAGTCCCGCTTGCGATATATTAGTTTAAGGTGAGGCAATAAGTGGTTAGGGATCATACTCGATTGATCTCTTGCCAGTGAATGGGAGAATGGATGTAGCCATGTCTCAGCATCCGAAAGCGAAGGAAGGGTAAAGACACAGGTTTTGAGAAGAAGACACGTCCTATGCTAGCTGGGATGTAGGCGAATGCGTATCGAACACATCTGATTACTACATCCTCAAACCATGACGCCTGCTGAACAAATGGAGAACGTCTTGATCGTGGGAGGATAAGATGGTCGTACAAAAATCCCAATGGAAGCTGAACTACTGTTATATGGTCAGCATGGAGATACAAATAATTTGCTCAGGAAGATTACACAGAAATGGTAGTGCCTTTATTCCAGTTATTAAAGTAGTAAAGAATCCTACATGTATTATGAGTTGAGGAGCCAAGAAAATGAGAAAGACCAAGCAGTCAAGCCAGGAGACCTGTCCTAGTATCATGTTATAACGAAAGTGCTGTCTCCGCGGACTCAACTCAAGATCGTTTGCAATTGTAAAATTATGACTATAATCATAAGGAAGAATAAGAAACTAGAATGGTTGGTCAGGAATGGCTTATGTTAGAGATTGCTTGGCATCGTCAGTACTTTCGAAGTGCCTCGGGGAAGCCCATATCGAAGGGGAAGTCTGTCATCGCACATAATTTGTAAGTGTTTGGGATAGACATGTTTCCTATTCGAACCGCTCAATACGTTTTAGAGGACCATATAAGCTACGTGACGAAAGTAGAACAAAGATTGCTCACAAACAGCTTGTCACATGATATTGCCAAGAACTTTGGAAGGAGAGCTTCAAAATTGCTTGATATGCCGACGACCACTTCGACATTTTGTAGTTACTTTAGCGTAAAGTGATTCACGACCATGACATACAACAATTGAGTTCGGCAAACTGCCTCCCATTCCTTCTCTTCTTTCTTTTCGACATGTTAATTTTTTGGTCGTATCTATCAATATCTTCGCTTTCTCTTGTCTAAGCGCGCAAACTTGTCAAGATGGCTGCGGCGTTAGTCCTCACGCCTGCTCAGCAAGAGCTCATAAGGTGTGTCAGTCGCGTCTAGATGTCGAGATACGGTGCTGATATCTTTGCAGCTCTTTAGGACAGGACGAAATTCCTATCAAACTGCGTTGCGCCATCGACAGTCGACTTGCTGTGAACGCGTACAGATTACCATGTTGCGATCAATCAATCTGCGAGACCTGTACGCTTTATGATTATCTTTCCAAACCTTGGTTCTAACGGCCTATAGGCTATTCCACTCTCCCTTCCACATGCCCTGTCTGCGAACATTCTCCTGTATCTGCAGCAGATTGTAAACCGAACAAATCTTTACGAACGACGATCAAGGTTTTCTTGCGGACAGAAGAGAAGAAACGCGAGTCTGCACGGACCAAAGAAGCTCAGGAGTCTGTGCCTGCGACTCCAGTAATTGATGTGCCACCCACGCCTGTAGACGTGCCAGTTACTGCCGAGCTCGTGGAGGAAATTCATGCTGAAGCCGAGGCTGCAGTCGTAGAGGAAACGCCCATTCCAGCAGACACCAAAGTGGCTCTGGATGTGGCGCAATACAACGACGAGGCCGAGTCTGGTAAGGCTGAACAAGATGTTCCTCATGCTACGATTGAGGTGAGTTATGGTGCTACAGGTTGCGCATCATTGTCTGACATATGAACAGGAGATACCTACAGATCAGGAACCTGTTGAAACCGAGGGGCATGCAAATGCTATCACCGAAGACAATGAGAATGGAGTAGTGCAGCTTAAGGCACTAAATGATGGTCAAGAGGATAGCGAAACCGGTATTGAGAATGCTGCAACTGGCTTTCCTGGCATGATGGGTACCGATATGAATCAGATGCAGATGTTTATGGCTATGCAAAATGGCATGGGAGCTGGTGGTTTTGGGGGCTTTCCAATGATGGGTATGCACAGGAGCACATCTAAGAACAAGCAAATGACTGACTATTACGTAGGCATGCCCGGGATGGGAATGGATCCGATGACAATGCAAAACATGTTCATGAATGGTGGGTTTGGAGCCGGTGGCATGGGCATGAACGGCATGAATATGGGTATGGGCATGGGTGGTTTCAATGGTGCGGCAGGAAATGGATTTGACAATTGGAACGGACAACAAAATTCTTGGAATGTCGGTCAAGATAATTACAATCATCCAAATGCATCTGGCATGATGGGTCAGGGTGATTATCGAGCAAATAATTCTGGATTCGCCCAAAATGCTTCTGGTTTCCAACAAGGTAATTATGGTCGTTCGCAATATAATGACTTTAATAATTATGGCTATGGTAATAACAACTTTGGCTTTCGAGGACGAGGCCGTGGCCGAGGAGGCTTTGGTCGTGGTGGTTTCCACCACCAGGACCTGCCGCATCATCAACAGCAGAACTTTGGACAAAATCAGAATGTTACCACAATTGAGATGGGATCTGTGTCTGTCGATGCCAAACCTGCTGATAACGTGGATGAATTTGGTAGAGAACTCCGCCCAGATACCGAGACGGGAGACAGTGAGAAGCCACAGGATCCTGATGCTTCGGCGGAGAAAAGCACAAAGGAAGAAATTGATCAAGTCAATGATGATTCTACCGAGAACAACAATCAGGATGATCAGGATCACTTGGCACAGGACGTAAACCATGATGATGCCACTCCCATGCCCATTCAGTCTTTTGACCAGAATAATGCTGCTTACAACCAGATCAATGGTGGTTATGGCTATAACGGTGCTTACTCACAATCATACGGTAATAGAAATGGTTTTCATGCTATGCACCCACCAGTTGTAAAACCAGATGTCCCTATCAATGCGCCAAAAGGACCAAAGGCGATGAGAGAGGGGCTTCCTAATGTAGGCTTCCGTGGTCGTCAATTTGTCCCTCAGCCAGTTTTACCAAGCGTCCCTAGTAATGGAAGTGTAAGTGGTAGCATGCCTGCAGGCTCCGAGATTGCGACAGATAGGCAGAAGAGCAGATCTCCGTCCAGAGAGAGGTCGCGTGAGCGGTCACGGGAACCCTCTCGAGATCGATCCCGTGAGCGGTCGCATGAAAGGTCAAGGGAGAGAAAGAGAAGCAGAAGTCGAGAACGCCGACATAGACGTCATCGACATCGATCCGAGTCATTGTCAGAAGACGAAAGGGAAACTCAACGACGTAGGGAAAGAAGACGGGAACGCCGCCAGCGTCGTGAGGAGGAAGAGGCTCGTGAGCCAGCAGAAGATGATTATGCCGAAGAAAGAGAGCAGAAAGAGAAACGTGAAGATGATGACAGATCGCGATCTGCTTCACCTATCGATCACAAACGTTCAAGCCATAGAAGCAGCCGTCGCGATAAGGATAAGCATCGTGACCGGGATCGTGAACGCGAGAGTGATCGAGATCGGGAGCACAAGTCCTCATCACACAGACACCGATCTCATCGCTCACATCGAGAAGATAGGTCACGTAGTAGGGATCGAGACCGTGACCGCGAACGCGATAGGGATCGAGAACACCGGCGTCGCCACTCTCGACGAGGGTCAGTCGAGCCTGTAGGAGATGTAGACTCTATACCCATCACACCTGTCGAGGATCTCGAAAGCTCATCAAGGAAACACTCAGTAGTATCCGCAAGCACGTACGGCATCGAGATCAAAGGCACCTCATCACGTCGTAACGAACAAGAACAACAACCCCTTGCAGCTCCAAGTATACCAACTGGCCCACGAAGCGATAGAGAAAAGGATAAATCGCGATCTCAGCATATCTCTTCATCCTCGCGTCATCACAATTCTGAGACACGATCAAGTAGAGATAATCGCGATCGCAATCATCACCATTCAACATCATCTAAATCTGAAAATAAACTGCCACCCACTGCTCCAGCTGCAGTAGACCCTCACACTCTTGAGCGCGAAGCGAGAAACCGCGAGAGATTACTTAAAGAGGCCCAGCGAATTGCTGGAATGGCCAGCGGAATGGGGAGGAAGAGAAGTCGAGATGAGGGTGCTGATGGCGGCGGTGCTGGAGAGAGGAAGAGCGGATCGAGTCGAAAGAAGGGAAGACGGGGTGGAGTTGTGGGTGAAGAGGATGAAGAGGCTCGACTTGCTAGGTCAGAAGCTGAAAGGGAGAGTGCGAGATGGAGTTGAACACGCTTCACATATGAAGACTTGTTCACGTGCGAGAAGATGCAACGCAAACTAGCGGAACATCATAACATGTAGATTATTGTTCATTACATGAACTAACGGCATGGGAGGCGTCATCATATGATACAATATGGCTCATCGTAGAAATGTCGCCAGACATATTCAGATTTTGCGAATAATTAATACAAAATTACAACTTGTACAATGAAGCTACGAGAAAGGTGCGTTAGTCGTGCTATGAAATGGCCACATGAGCGGTAGTTTAATTACTCTGCTTTTCGAATGTCTGGCTTCCACCTAGTATTCTAGTGGTCATGGCTAAGCGTCAAAACGACAAAACGACCATCACGTGAAACACTATCTTGGCTGCTACGCATGAATTAATTAAACTCAAGTGTGTGTTTCTTAGGATGCAGCAAAATCGAAGTGACTTGTAGAAGATCAGCTTATTGTTCACATTTGTTGCCAGTTAATTGCTACATTCAGGACGGAAACAATGCTCTTAGGATCTAGAAATGCGGTCTCTCTCCTCCATCTTATCCAATTTATAACGCCGTTCCTTCTCTTGACGCTTCTTGACAAAATTCGTCAGTATTTGCTTCGGGACCATAGACCTCATTCCGCCCAGCGGAACTTGACTCATCATTGTCATCTCATTCAACATTTTCATAGACACGTCTTTCCTTCGCTCGCTAAGTTCTGTTTTTCTTGGCATACCCCCTCGCTTAGTCTCCTTGTGCAAGAAGTCTCTATTGTCAGCGTCATAATCAATACAAAATACGCAGCTGAGATAGTTGTTGAAATCCGAAGAAATAAGAGGTTTGACTAGGCCCATACGCGTTGGATTGTATCCTCTAGAGCGGTGATGAAAGGTCATTGGTCTGAGTAGATTAAGTAGAATCACGCGTACGGTATAAGCACTACGGAACGAAGCATAATGTTCACATTTTCACGTTAGATTCGCCTTTCTACGAGTTTGTCATTTGCAGCTGTGAACATTTTTGGGCAAAGTTCGCATGCATGGTATGGTCTTTGACCAGTAGAGCTGTTGCTAATTCTGCTAATACTGGGGGCGTGTTGTCACTACAGGATAACGATAAGTCGTCATATTGTGGAACGAAGTCACCAGAATGGTGGTACCAAAGCAGTGTCTAAAGATTTGACGAGGGCTGTACATTCCAAATGTAGCGAGGAGTTTCCTTGTGTGGTGATGGGAGTTACTGCCTGGTACAATTGGAATGGTTGTAAACTACTGTTTCAACAAATGCCCCTAGTGATGAAAGGTAATGCCGAGAGCCACGGTGATAATGATGATGTTGACGATGACAATTATAGTATTGATCATGAAAGAGATCATGACGATTAAGGAGTTTAAAGAAGGTTCGAATTCTTTTGACCTTACTACATGCAACCAACCAGACGATCTACGTGGTAATGGTAGTAAACGTCAGACATCATTTCTTCATTAAACCAAACTTTTTGACTCTGCTAACATGCTACTTATGAAAGAATAACTTTTGTGTAAACCATTTTGTAAACCATGTAAAGTCTTGCACTCCCTACTCAAAACCCCAATGCGTCACCGTCATGATTTGGTCGCACCATTTGCTGACTCCGATCGTTCATGCAGTATGTGAAAGTATCCATGGATCTCTTCTTGAACTTCGTCATCACCAAGCTCAAGTAGCTCGGTAAATGTGAGATGGTTTTCACCAACGTCCGAGAGGGGAGGCGTGTCTGATGGTGACCGGTTGTGATGCGACATTGACTGCAGTGATTGTTCTGAGCGATCGGCAGTTAGAACATACTGTCCTTGAAAATCATCGGCATCGGGTCTGAGATTTTCTACTGTTTTGATTAGTGGAATAACGGACAGTAGCGCCACGTATCTTACGCGAAGAAATAGAAGCCGCCGAGCCTGTAGTACGCTCCGTTGAGAGTGCAAGTTGCCGCGCATCTGTACTCATCAGCTCGATAATGATAGAACAAAGGGAGGCAGTAATGACCAGCTTTTGTCTTTCCATGCTCTCGTTGCAGGTGTTTTTCGAACCTCTCTTGCCTTTTCGTGCTGTATCGGCAGGCCTTATAGAAACATACCAAACTCCCACCATGATATTCTAATATGTGTCTGTATAGATCGCGTTGTCTCGAAAGACCCTGAATACGACCATCTTGGTGGCATTGCGTACAAATATTGTCGCTTTGAAAAGTGAAGTGGTTTCTGTGTCTTCGTGCCATTGTGTCAGCGTCCATGAAGAACCAGCTTGATGGACTCACGAAGGAGTGCCATTGATTTAGTACTTTGGCAGAGCTGCGTTGATTGACCTATGATGGATTCACCCTTGTTGGTATTGGCTGTCGTTGACTCAAATCGATCTTCTCTGCTGTTTGTTGCTGACAATATGCGACTGTTCCTGCATGTCAACAGGGAAGATGAGCCTGTGCCTGTCTGCTAAAAAGTGAGGCTGGCGGTTTTCACTTCTACATCGTTGCTAAGATGTGACAACTCAATCGCTGTCATATTTGCGGTGAAGTACACAGCAATGAGAAGAGAGACGGTGACAGTAACCGACGTTCAGAGGATTGCTAGATCTTGCGCTACGGCATCTCCCCATCCCCGAGTACCCAAAGTCGCAGGGCTGACTCTCAAGAATGTTAATCCGTCCTCTTGCGTTCATGCCTTGCTGCGGTTTTGGTAATTTATTGGGTATTTATGGGCGGGCGCGGGAAACTAAAGTGCCTAGTTGGCAGGCAAAGGACAACCATAGTACGTCACAAGTCTTTAAGGATTCAATGCACTCGAAGACATCTCATCAATATTTGTGTCTGATTTTATGTGGCAGATTCTACATATTTCTTTGCGATTCTTTTGTCCGGTCAAGATGGTGTGCTGTTGGCCTAGAAAGGCGGCCCGTTACAAAACACTGCGCGCCCTCCTCTCGAAACGTGTCAGACGTGGTCAACAGAACATCCCAACAGATTCTTTTAGACACAATTATTGGTCGGGATCGGTGTGAGATGTTAACGTGGATACGATAAGGGCTTTGCGAACTACCTGAAGCCATGACGATCGCGAAGTAGTGGCCGGATAACCTGATAGCAAAATTTTCGATAACGCGATTTCGAAATGGATGCATTGTGCGCACTTACGCGATTCACGACATTATTATGCATTTTATTTGATAGATTCTACACGCGTAGAACTTTTCGTGAAGAATTGCTGTTGGATGAGAATTGGATGATTATGTGAATTATCATTATGCCTGGATAGTGATACTGCTATTATAGGCCGCAAAGCCACAAGACAGAAGACACAAGACTTCGTAGCCTCATAGGCGAATTCTAATGTCTTTAGCTTTTTGGAGGCTGAAGTCTTGCCAAAGATTAAAGTGCCCATAACAAAGACTGTTCACATGTGTACCATCGGCCACGTACGCGATGCATATTCCTAAAAGCCACGGAGATATTGAACAGGTGTTCGGAAATGTATCTTTAGAAGGACCAGTCGGATCAGCCTGAGTCTATCTCATGGTGAATAGGAAGAATTCTGAATTCTTTGAAGGAAGAGTTTGTGAGCTCAACCTGCGTGGAAAGTATGCATTGTACCTGGATTTGTCCTTTTCACTGTCTTCAGCATATTAATTAGAGACAGATTTCCACAAATTCCCACAGATTCTGCTCGAAGTGCCTCACGTACCTTGAAATGTATCCTCATGATTTACCTTTGAGAGGTTCTATATTCTTGACAAGGCTTGGAGAGAAACAAAAGTTTTGTCACCTGCACTTTTGAAGAAAACCCTCAGACGATTCCCAAATCAAGTTTTGAAAGGAACTGCAACATTGGTACAACGAGTGGAAGGTGCTCGACCACTACTTATTGATATTGGTGATGGTTCATTCATATACTGAAACATTCATCACCAGTCGATAGCATCAAACAATCTTATCAAAAAGTGTTTCGACGTCACATAATACTCGTAGTCCAAGTACTCAGGGTATTTAGGCAGTAGTATCAGTCGACATTTTTAGCCTAGGCCATACCGAAGACTTCATGAGATCAGTGTGATGTCACCCTCACTGTTGTGAGTTCACGAAAAGGTGAAACAACCATCATCAATTGCAAATTGTGATAAATACAACCTACAAAGTCATATCTAGTGCGTTGCGACCGAGAGAAGTTTTCACATCAAATGATAAGAGTGGATTAAAAGTGACCATCAGTGGTAACACCACGTGAGGAGACATCGTTGTCCTCAAGGAAATTCATGAAAACATGGCCGAATTGCATACTGTGTCGGTAGCAATGTCAAGATCCAAATCACAATAACGAATAATTTGGGATAACTTCCCAAAAAGGGTGTTAATGTATTATGATTGCCACAAGTGGTGGACTGGCAGATTATGGAACGAAGTCACACTTTACATTGTTTGAAGCATACCACCAGCGAAAGCTGATGTATGTAGAGGTGATAGAATATTAAGGGCAATTCAGAAAGGTGGACCATGGAAGGGCACATGCAAAAATTTCAACTCCCATCTAGAACGTCGGTTACATGAACCATTGTCAGATAAGAGTCTCGATAGAGGATCTGTAGCTCACCCAACTATTAACACATGATGGCCACAGATAAGGTTATTGCCTTTCAAAAGGGCTGAAATTGCGATACAATGTTCTTGTGCTTCTTAAGAGTCGTCATCTTGAACTTTGTGGACAAAGTACGTTCTTATCAGACGTAACGACATAGTCGGGACAAGTCTGGAACTGCCAAACAATGTGCGCTCGCCCCACATTGTTGATACAGTGCTGGGAATCTTGAAAACGAAAGAATGCTGCCCCAATTTGGCCATTCCCGAGTTTCACTCGATTCAGGAATACGCAATTTTAATTCCGAATTGCGGCTGGGGATCCACGAGCAGTTAACAATGACTTTCATGCTTATAGAAAAGACTAGTATTAGAATATACAAAAGGTTATCTTCAGATACCTCGCCCAGCATGATTCTTGTATGGCTCCATGCTCTCCAAGCTCTCTTGATCACCTCGGAGTCGTGAGGATATTCTTCGGTTCGTAGGCTCAGCATGATCTGATACTGTGACCAATACCTGCTGAGTCTTTGTGATTTGCAGTGGCTTTGTATGCAACGCCTCGTCGCTACCATATTTCGTCTCATTCCTGTCAAGCTGATCCCCTGACATATCGTACAGTCTGATGTGGGTATCTGCCCCTATCTTCGATCGATCGTGCGTCGGTCGTGATTGTACTGCTCCGCTACTTTTCCCATAGGAGTCACCTTTATGTGCGATTACTGATCGAAGCACAGGAAGATTGCCGACTACGATTGCTGCGAAGTTGTCAATACTTTTGAGAACTTGGAATTGCTGTG
>Ga0181470_100020_pt1 | contig 28852 bp, 35 predicted proteins | sample InSIn5SAF170_FD_119082 | JGI IMG/M metagenome (GOLD analysis project Ga0181470, IMG submission 119082) | Clean room microbial communities from NASA Spacecraft Assembly Facility at Jet Propulsion Laboratory, Pasadena, California, USA -... ...
AGGTGGGGAAGAACCGGCCAACACACCGTCGAGGGTAGTATCTCCAAGTCCGCGCAGAGTGCTTCCGAGGAAAGCCTTGTTAGGCAACGACGAGGGAGGTGACTCGAGACCGTGGCCGAGACGAGGGGGGACGGATGATGCGAACGGACCGTGGCGCGCAGCATGTGAGATGCCCTGGCTGTCGAAAGATCCTGGCAGCGGCGCATCCAAGACGCTCAGACCTCTGGCATTCGGCGATGCTCCGAAACGGTTGTCGTTCATAGGCGAACCGAAGGTGTTGCTAGGGTCTAGCGATAGGGGCTGTGAAGCCTGGATATACGGCGTAGGGTTCGGAAGGTTTGGGACGTCTTCTTGCTTGGGGTAACCCATCTCCTGCGGTTGTTGTTGTTGCTGCTGCTGCGATGCCAGGTCGTTGGCTTGCATGGTGAGCAACGAGGGCGGTGCGGGTGCGTATGGTTGAGGGCCACGGCGGCCGTAGTTGAAAGGCTGTCCTCCGCGAGGAGGCCTGTTGATTACTCGACCATCGGGGAGAATGTGGGCGAGAGCGCATCCTTGACCGAATCTGCAGCTACCCTGATATAACGAGTCAGTGTCATGCAAGCATATACACATGCGACAATGGCGCAGGTACCTTGGCAAAGTATTTGCAAGGCGCGTTCTGCGTCATGGGGTCCATATCGTGAGAGAACTGGCAGGCCGCGCCAGCTTGACAGGTGCCAAAAGGGTAGAACTTGCATGGCACATGCGACGTGTCTGCAAACACCTGTTAGACAAGAGAGGGTGACTCGGGCTCCGTATGTCCATACTCTTCGCTTTAGGAGGACTGCGGGCACCGGCGAAGGCTGCGGCCGAGTTTGGCTGGGGAAAGTCCCTGGACATGTTTTGAGCATACGAGGCGCTGCTCGAGCGCCTGTGAGGCGTGTTCTCTTCGACACTCATGGCCAGATTGCCAGATTGCCAGCCAGGTCAGTGGTGGGGTGGAGAGGGGCAGTGTTGGCAAGGTTGAACAGGCGGAGGAGAATCGGAGCGTTGCGGGAGAAAAGGTCCTTGGTCCAGAGAGGGGAATGGGAGAAGCGAACGCTAACAACGCCGCTGCTTGTCGAGCTGAAAACCGTCACACTGTATACAACTGGCGGATTGGTGCTCGTCTGGGTCTTGCAAGCTCGGTCGATTGGTTGTTCTCATGAGATCATATCTCTTCGAGTCCGACAGCGCTCGTGCAAGCATGTGAGCCGATTGGTCACCTGCGCGAGCTTCGCAATGCCCTCCTCTAATCACGTTCACCTATCTTGGCCGAACCCACCTGCCTTCGAAGAGCCAATGAGCTTTGGAAAGAGACCTCTACACTCGGAGAGATTCTCGCGACCTAGACCCATGATGTCCGCTAGTGTTGGCACAAGACCCTCGTTCTACTCGCACTTCCCACCGGACGCTACCGATTCTGAGGAGAGTGAAGAGGAGGGCATCGGCGAGGATCTTCTGCCCTCGAGCTTGCACGAGCTGCTCCCTCCAGAGAAGTTGCGCAGACCCTCTCAGCAGATTGACGACGATATCAACCCTTCCTTCCTTTCCGCTGGCCGACGCGCTATCTCCAACAGCCAGATTCCCTCAGACAGCAAAGTCGGAAGTGTCAGCCCCCACACCGGCAGCCCCTCGAGATACAGCTCAATCTGGTCATCCGGATCATATCGCAAAGAGGGGGAGAACGGATTTGGACACATTGGCTCGCCTCTGCGACCCTCTTCGTTGCGCTCCTCTTCGCTTGCCGGAGGTGACTTTGGCTCCCTTATTGGTAGCCCGCCGAAGCAAGCAAGCATGTCGATGCTCACCCGTGAGCTCCAGAGTACCAGAATCTCCGAAAAGTCACCATCACTACACCCTCGCACCTCTTCCAGCGACTCTCGCGGTGCTCTCCGTGGCGGACTCGACAGAGGTATCAGCAGCAACAGTCTGGGCCGCAACGAGACCATCGAAGAAGAAGACCAAGGCCTGTTCTCCATGGAGGAGGAAGACGAATTCGCGAGCTCATCGAGGAAGCCCTCAGTATCTCCCATTGGTCTCTTGCCTGGAAAGAGCGAGCCAACTCTCGGACCCATTGGTGGTCAGAGAACATCATCCGTCTCCAAGTGATAGAGACACTCCTCTGGAGGAAATACCAAAACCCGCCCACTTGTCAATATAATATTTTGGAAGGATTGTTTTGACGATTCACGAACACGGAAGGCCCTGATTCATTTTCTCTCATTCCTGGCGCTTTATTCGAAAGGGACAATATCTACATGGAAGGCATTACCTTGCAAAGAAATCTGTTTTTCACCAAAAGAAAAGATGCATGAAAGGAAGGATTGGCCATTTTGCTGTTGCATTTATTTCCAGTGAAGTACTGGCACACCACATTTTGTTGCATTTATGTAGTTATTATCATCATTTTTATATTGTAGCACATGATACTATTTGATCAACGTTTAGACCTCTCCTTATGCCTCGGAAGATTTTCGTGAGTTTCGTGCTTGGAGGTTATGTGGAACCAGTCAATCTAGCATGTGTTGCCAGATGAAACTTGAGTGGCAGCAGAGCCACTGGCACCCTCAGACTTCTTGACCTCGTTGAAGATCTGCAGGAAAGTGGCAGGCTCCTCAGCACCACCAACCTCGTACATGTTCTGGATAGTAAAGTGAGGGACACCTAGAGTGACAGTCAGCCATCATGCTCTCAACCAGCGTGAGCCTTGAAAATCAAACTTACCAGAGATGAACCTCCTCTGAGCAGCAGCAACCTCACGATCAACCTCAGGTCCACCCTTGTCACTCTCCAACCACTCCTTGACCTCCTTCTCCTCCAACCCACCACCAATCGCCGCCTTTGTCAAAACAGCATGATCGGTAATATCCTCATTCAACTCGAAATAAGCATTGAACAGCTTTTCCATAACCCTCGTTTGGGTTTCCTCTCCCTTCGTCTTCGCCAATTGCACAACCCTATGCGAATCCCTGGTGTTTCCGGTTTTGCCTCCATAGGCAAAGTTGATTCCCAACTCTCTGCCGATTTCTGATAGACGACCTTGCATCATTTTGACCCTTTGCTCGCCGAATTTCTCGACATAGATGGTTTGTTTGTCGCGGGATTGCTTGGGTGCGTCGGGGTTTAGGTAGAAGGGGAACCAGGTTGTGGTGAAGGTGTCGTTGGGGTAGGTTTGCTTGTGGTTGTTTATGGCGACTTGGAGGCGGTTCTTTCCTACATAGCACCAGGGGCAGACTGTGTCGCTGACGATGGAGATGTTGTAGTTTGTCATGTTGCGGAGGGTGTTGCGGAAAGCCAGGATGGGCGATTGATTTGTTTAGAAGGAGTCGACGGAAAGGGCAGGATTGTATTCACTCTTGAAGTTATGTAGGAGGAGGAAAGTGGCAAGAATGTGGTTTTTGATATGGTGGAATTGGATGGACGGATTGCTTAATAATTGTCATTCGGTTAGCGCGGAACCAGAGCGTAGAGGTTGTAAATCACTGAAATACGGCAGTAAAAAGGGACCGGGTGATGTATAGCTTGAGATATACGGGCATTGGCTTCCGATACAGACTGCTGACTATCCTCTCATACTAGGGAATAAAAATGACAGCGGTATAGAGCTAATATGGGAGGATCAAGGTGGTGTAGCAAAGTCTTGGCTGTCACATGCAAAAATGACGAAAGAGCTTCTGACAAAGCGTGATACCTGAACTCTCTTGACACAACAACATGGCCGATACAAACGAGGGACCAGTATTCAGAGCATCGAAGCGAAGAAAGGTGTTTCGCAAACGACGCGACGACGATGAAGAATCCGATGGCGAGGTAGCGATACCGACCGGCTCGACCGCAGTGGCGACCAACAACCAGGATCAAGAGGTGGAAACAGAAACAAGAGAAGGCAGTGTAGCCTTGAGACATGTCAGACCAGGCGGCGCAAGGAAAGGCGGTGTAGCTTTCTCATCTACACGAACGGCAAACGACAGCGGGACAAGCAGTGTCTTTGACACGAACGCGCCGCCTACACCGTTGAACCCTGTCGAGCACGCCCAAGCCCGCTTCGTTGCGCCAACAGGACATATCGCCTCTGCAGACGACAAGCATATGTGGGTCTTCCCATCTCTTCCTTCAACACAAGATACAGAATAGACTGACAATCTAAGGATGGCCTATGTAGACTCCAAACTAGCCCGTCTGACTCCATCACATGAAGCTTCCACTTCAACCACAAATCAATCCTCTACACCAGCAGATACTACTTCTGCCTCCACAGCAGTTATGCAACAACCTGCAGATCCTACCTCGGTAGCTCGTGGCCATCTCGACGAAGTCGATATAAACCAGTCCACCCTACCCACCAACACAACAACATCCCGCCCCCCAAAACGCCCGCGCAAACCCTGGCATAACCGCCGCAACAGCGCCTCCCTCGCCCGCGACGCAATGGTCGACCAAATCCTCCGCGAATCCCAACTAAACATTTACGAATCACCCTCCACCTCTGCCACCCCTCAAGGGCCCACCTCCACAGCAGCAGAGACAGAAGACGCAGACGAACGCATGGCTGCTGAATTTCAGAGAAACTTCTACGCTCAGGCAGAGGAAAGAGCTGTCAGGAGGGTTGCTGCTCCACCGCCTCCGACGTTTGGTGCTAACAAGTTGGAGAGTTTGAAGGGGCCCAAGTTGGGTGGGAGTAGGAGTCAGAGGGCTGCTATGCATGCGGCCGAAAAGGCAAAGGGTGCGAAGAAATGATATTACGACTCTCATAGTAAGATTACAGAAATTGATACCCTTTTATTCTTCATCCACATCTATGTATTGCTCAGGTTTCTTCTGCCTTCTTCCTAGCATAAAATGCCTTCAACCCAACCTCTACATCCCTAAATTTCCTCCCAGCACCCATCCCATCCCCCAAACTCGCCTTGATCCACCCAGGCAATTTCTCCTGTATCCTTTTCTGCGCATACCTCGCATCAAACAACAGAATAGCACTCCAATCTCCCTTATGCCTCACCGCTCTACCAATAGCCTGATTAACCGACCTCATACAATTATTATCCGCAAACTCCCTCGCCGCTTCTTTTGCTGCTTGTCCCGCAGCAACAGCTTTTCCCTCAATATAAGCTATTTTGGCTTTCTGTTCTGCGGTATTCGGGTTCGCGTAGGGTAGACCGACGACCATGACACAGCGACCTAGTCGATCGGAAAAGTTTATTCCTTCACTGAGACGGCCGTTCAGGACTGCGAGGAGGAAAGCTCCCTTTTGCGTCGTGTTGACGGCGGAAGTGTAGGATGTGAGGACGTCTTCCGTACCTGCAGCTTGGGATTCTTTGAAAAGAGCCTTTTGTTTTTGCATGCGGGTCCAGAGGGAAGGTTGGGAGGGAGAGGGGGACTTTTGCCATGATGTGATGACTTGGTCCATGTAGGAGTAGCTGGGGAAGAAAGCTACGCAGCCGTTTGGGATGGAAGGGAGGAGTTGTAAGATTGATTCTCCTAATGCTGTGATTGTGGAAGGAGAGTTTCGTGAGGGAAAGGTGAAGTTGAAATCGGTGTTGTTGTGGCTTGAGATTATTGGGCTGACGAAGAGGTTTGTGGTGGATATTACGTGGCCGCAGGATAGGGTTGTGATGCGGCTGTTGTCGAGATAGGGGAACAATCGGGTAAGGTAGTCAGACATCTATGCATAGATCAGTATCGAATTTTTTCCGCGAAAAAGAAGAGAAGAGACTCACCGGCGACATAGTTCCACCTGCCAATATCACTGCTCTAGCTTCTTCAACAATCTCGCGAAAGTGTTCGGAGGGATCGAGTAACATGTACTTGACCTTCGTCTCTGCCTTGTCTGCTCCAACGGTATAGAACAGACGTCCTTCTCTCGCCGGATTCGTCAACACCATGAACAAGTTTGTAATATGCGTAAGCACAGGCACTGTGACTTCTTTCCCAACACCCGCAGCATTGATATTCTGCTGTTTCTGCTGCTCTAGAGAAACATAGCCTTCCACTTTTCTGGCCAATTTGCTTTCTTGCAGGTAATGCATCAGCTTGTAGAGGTTGATTTGATCCACACCTTTTCCCTTGAGAAATTCGGTGGCTTGGACAGTGCCTTCGCTTCCTTTCTTGATGTCCAATGTTGACAGAAAATTGGCTATTGAGTCTAGTAGCCGTACGACTTGTGTAACGTACACGCGATTCTTGCCTTTGAGACGATTGCGGAAGCGTTGGAGGTAGGCTGTCAACTGAGCTCGGGCGAGTTGCAGTTGTTGCAGTGATACTTCGACAGTGTGGATGGAGGAGATTGCATCCATGAGGTTGTGTGCTTCATCGATAATGACGATGTGGTTCTTGAGCGATAGACCCAGTGCTTCTCGTGCCGTCTTTTGGAGTAAAAGTGGATATGGTAGTGTGACAATCTGGACTCGACATTAGGACCGCGTCTGGGGCCAACAAAGGAAGGTGGGTTGGGGATAGCTCTTACCTCGCTAGGCTTAACTGCAGGTCTAGTGGCATAGTAAGGACACACGCCCAACTTCTTGCCCAAACTGCCCAGGTCCTCAATATCTCGTATCTTTGCCAAAGCATGATGTTGGAAATCGAGTACCGTGCCTTCATTCTCTTTGTTCGGTACAAATAGGCATTTCTTCTCTTTCGGCGTCTTTGCGTCTTGCAACTCCAAGCATCGCTCATTGATTGCTGTTGTGCTCTTTAGTGAGGAAACTTTACTGTTGATGCAAAGGTTCTTTCTCGCTCCTAAGGAGAGGTGCTTGAGTTCCTCGTGAAGCTTGTCTTTCTTTTTGATTTCCTCTTGCACAGCAGGTATAGCGGCTGGTAGATCTATCCTCTTCAGTTCGTTAACAAATTGACTTAGTTGCGAGTGTGTGCGAGAGCAAAAGTAGATCTTCAGCTCGTCTTCTGCTTCGACATCTTCTGGTTTTGGCAGGGCCGAGAGAGACCATATCCGAGTTTCTGCATAAGCGCTTGTGTCTCCTTTGACAATCCCAGGTCAGCGTCGCCATTGTTGGCTTTGGAACTCTTGGTGCCTTCATTATCGCTCTCGTAGTCGTCGAGGGCGAATTGCTCTTCATCCACAATATCGACATCTTTGCCGCTGTCATCATCCAGTTTCCGCTTTTTGGTCAATGGAGGTCCGTTTTCCTGTCGATCTCGAACTTTGCGTTCGTGTTGGCGGATCTTCTCGAGTTTTGCTTCTAGCTCTGCTCGTTTCTGTATGACTTGACTTTTCTTCTCTTCTCGAGAGTGTTGGACCATCCATTCGGGCTCGTCATCGTCTAGAACTTGGTCAGCCAGATATGCTAGAATTTGACGAGGAGCCAATTGACCTCCTTCAATGGCAGCAATGCTTTCATCGAATTCTTTTCTCTTGTGGTCTCGAAGCCATGTCAAGGAACCACATGCTAGACTCAAAGATTTGCCCTAAGCATGGATTAGAAGTCGATCACAGTATGCAGATCACCCATCCTTACAGTTCCTGAATAGTGGTCAGTCGTGCACCTGAGTAAGACTCAAAATATCACTTACCAGTCGGAGACTCGAAGATGCCGATTTTGCCTTGATCGATGCATTCATACAATGTCCGCATAAATTCAAGCTGGATGTCGTACGGCTCGTACGGATGATAGAACTTCGCGGCGCCTTCCATCTTATCGCAAGATCATGCGTCAACGCGCAAGGACATCGCTTTGGAGATGAAGACGGGTTTCAATTGTGTTAATGAGTGATGGCAAATGGATGCGAAGTCGAGGTCGGCGTCGAATGAAAACAGTCCACCAAACGAACACGCGAGGACCTCACCACACCCTGGACACAGAATCATCGAATACAATGAGGATCGCTTGAGGCGCATAAAAGAAGATCGATTTGAGAAAGTGTCACTGAGGCTCGGAAGCATGCAATTGACTGCATCCTGGATGCGATCTAAGATGCGAGGTACGTGCGTTGGGAACAAGAAGGCAACATAAAAAGCTTCACGATGGAAATCGGATCAAAATGTATTCAAAAGAAAGAACCCAAACCAGACTCCATTTTGGTATAGCTAAAAGAAGATGCAAATGCTTATATGAACAGTCCCCCTTTTATCTACGGCGTAACATCGAATCTCATCTTGACACCCATAGCCGCTAACTCGACGTCCAAGTATCGCAGAACACCAGGAACAGCAACGACAGTGACGTCTGAACCACCGACAAATTTGTCACCTCTGCCATCCTCCCAAGTATCGCTGTTGGGCTCGGAGCCAGTAGCCTTCTTACTACATCTCCTACATCTAACATTGCTTGCATTAACACCCTTTCTGCGTCCATACTCGTTGACAGTCGGTTGTGCGGAAAGGAAAGATCCACAGCCACGGCAGATCCATGCTTTTTGGTAATCGGAGCAGTTCATCAAACGATCTTGCAGCAAGAATGCTGTACCGTGGGCAATCAGAGAATCTCTCTCCATCTCACCGACACGAATACCACCACCCTTGGCACGACCCTTGATGGGTTGACCAGTCAACGCAGTGACGGGACCGGTGGTACGGACCTGGAACTTGTCGTTGACCATGTGACGCAGACGTTGGTAGTAAACCACACCCATGTAGATATCGGCACCGAGCTCTTGGCCAGTGATACCAGAGTACATGGGCTCGTTTCCGTAGTAGTTGAATCCAGCACGCTTCAGTTGGTGACCGAAGTACTCAACGGCAGTCTCGCCTGCAGTGTCCTTGAATTTGAAGGGGGTACTGTCTTGCGCAACACCGTGCATACAGCCAGCCTTACCGGCCAGCGATTCGACGAACATACCAATGGTCATACGCGAAGGGAAAGCGTGAGGGTTAATGATGACATCAGGCTGCATACCACTCTCACTGAAAGGCATATCCATGACGGGCCACTTCTGGGAGCAGACACCCTTCTGTCCGTGACGAGAAGAGAACTTGTCACCGATGACGGGCGAACGAGGAATACGGAGTCTGATGCTGAGCATCTGGCAGGGTTCATCAGCACCAGTGTCTGTGCCAAGCATCTTGATCTCCTCAACGAAAGCCTCCTCGTGGTCCTTGTATTTGTGCAAGTGAGTAATACCGTCACGGTTGACGAACTCGCCAGTAATGGGATCCTTGGTGACAGTGTGCGATGCGGCGATGATGTCACCCTCCTTGACCTTCATGCCGACAGCGATAAGACCGTCGTCGTCGAGGGTTGCGCGCCATTGTGCTTTGACGAGACCGCCGGGAGCGAAACCGAAAAGCTTCTTCACGTTACCACCACCACGGCCACGTCTGCCGCCATTGTCCTCGGCAAGGTCAACCTTTTTGGTCTTGTAGACAGTTCCGTGACCGAAGCCACGCTCGTGGGCAGACTTGTTGATAATCATAGCGTCGTCCATGTCGTAACCAGTGTATGAAATGACAGCAACAACGGCGTTGGTTCCGTTAGGGAAGTTGTCCAAGCCGTACTCGTTGTATAGGGGAGGTCGGACCACTGGTGTTTGTCCAGTTTGTAGGCGATATGACTTGTTGTCGGTACGGTATTTGAGAGCAGTTCCAGGAGTACCCATGGTTTGCTTACCCATCTGACACCTGTGGTTTACGAATTAGTCCTTATCCTTGCACATTGATTGTCAATTGGACGTACTGATACATGTTACGCGGCGATTGATTAAAGTCTGAGAAGGGTGTCTGGTTGGCGAGGATAGAGAGGATGTTTGTGGGGTCGAATTCGACGTGTGTTGAGTCGCCTGAGACAATTTCGGGCTCTGTACAGGCAATGGACATGAAAGGCTGTTCGAATGGACCGACAAAGTCCTCCTTGCCGAGGGGCAGGTACTTGACAGGTCTGAACATTCTAGCTGCTTGTGAGAACATGTAGACACCAGGGTATTGACCTCCGTTCGAGTTGGGGATGTAACCGATCTCAAGCTCGGAAGGTACGCCGTGAGTGCCTTCGACCTTCCAGTATCTGAGAGTGTCTCCAATTACACGAGCCTGCTTGGGAGAGCAGAAGCCGAGAATACGGCCATCGAGCATGACGACAACGCTGTCGTCAACGGAAGCTGAGGGGGTTTCGGTTACGCCAAGTTGTGAGATAAGGCCGGGAATGGCCTTGGTGTCGACGCTCTTTGTGGCAATTTTGCATTTGTGGGCCAAATGGTTGAGCAGGCCGCAAGGAGAACCATCGGGAGTGTGAACAGGGCAAAGGAAGCCCCAACTTTCTGGCAATAACTTTCTGACGGTTGTGGTCTTCAGTTGGGCGAAGAAACTACCTCTGTGAACCATGCGGAAATGACTGATGAAACGCCAGAAGTTAATCTTTTCAGCAACAACAGTGAAACCAGAAGTTTGTTGCAGATCCAGACCACTGGGAGAGACGAGGTTACCAGTCGACAAAAAGTAATCCAAGGCCTGTGCCAAATTCTCGTTGGTTCTGCGAAGGATTTTTGCACTGAAGTCGCGCTCGAACTCGTCGGAGACGATGGGTGCCCAGTTGGTGGTTCTACCCCAGTCGCGGAGTTGCAGACCAATTGAGTTGAGCCACTCCTCGATGCGCTCCTTGATGATCATACCGTAAAGGAAACCGGGCAAGAGAATCTCCTGGTTCTGGACAGCATCAGGGTTGTCAACAGCGCACTCTCCGCCGACAAGGGAGTACAGCTTTCTGGTCATGAAGAGCAACATGCGGAACTTGTCGGCATCGTTGGTCTCCTTGGTCTCGGATGATCCCAGATGAGGAAGAACGATTCTCCTCAAGAACTCAGCACCAGCGTCCTCGTCAGACATGTCATCGGGAACACTCAGGACGATGCGGAACTTGCTTCCAAGGTATGCGCGTGTCTTTGCCTGGCCGTGGATGTTGTATGCCTTGTATGTGCGTAGCAAAAGTTCGACACGGTCGGTGACGAACTGCTTGTCTTCAATGCCCTTGCTTCCAGCAGGACCGACCAAGCCCTCGAAAATCTCGCGGTCATTTGTCTCGACCAGAGCCTTGAAAATCATCATGACGGGGATAAGATACTCGTTCTTGCGCCATGAGAAACGGAAGGTGACATTTCCATCGCTGAGGTAGTGGAGGACGTTGGTTTGCGAGGTTTGATCGGGTCTGACGGAGCGGATCTGGATACCGAACTTGGTGTAGGTCAAACCTCTGTTGACGAAAGAGGGACGAATAATGGCCATGGGGTAGTTTCGTCGGTTGACAATGAGCATACGGATCAGCTTCTCGATACCGTTGACGATGAAGTATCCTCCCAACTCTTCAGTCTCTTCTCTCTTGTCGACCAGTTCCTTAGGCGAAAGACCCTCGAGGTGGCAGCGGTTGGACTGTGAAAATGGTGTCAGCTGAAGCCTTCAGGTCAGCGCAAGAAACATACGCGCAACATAATAGGCAGAGAACCGAACTCTCTGACGCTCTCTCTCCACTCGCCCTCGTTGATGCGCCACTCGAAGCGGCCTCTGAAACGACCTCTGTAGGTACAATGACGCTCTCTGCATTCTACAGGCAGGATCTCGCGCTTCTTGTCGATCTTGTTCGAAGGAGGGAGCATGCTCTTCTCGAGGAAGACCTCTTTCACGCGGACCTGAAGCCTGTTGCGCTTGGGACCATCGGCCGAGAAGGGCTCATTTGGGTTGCCATCGAAGAAGGTCTTTGTACCAATGTCGCGAAGGGCATGGTGAAGTTGGCCCTTCTCAGCAAAGACGGCGTTGAAGGACTGAACATGAGGGTCGACGGCCGAGGCGAGGGTAGGGTATGCCGACTTGTCTGAAGGAGGATTGCGGAACAGTTTGTGGCGGCGCACCGTGTCGAAGTCGGTCGACCACTTGCCGTTCTCTTTCGATGAGGGTGCCATGGTTGTGTATGTGTCGAGGTACTCGGGGAGGAATTAAAGATGGACCTGTTGCTGGTTGATGCAGGCAAGAGCTCAACCTCTCAACGCCCTGGTGTTCGGGGCTTGTTGCGATTCCAGAATTGTATTCGATCGCCCTTTCTGCAGTTGTCCAGCTTCCTTCCCTTCTTCAATCTTCCTTCGTGATATGGTTGGCAGCACCGTGATAGCAGATGTTTTTTTGCTTCGAATCGTTCTGGAAATTTTAGCGCCGAAAAAGCCGTGCCAAGCCTTTCGAAGTCTCCGAGGCTCCGTTCTCTCGCCGCATCTCCAACTTATCGACACTCGACTCAAGTGACCGCGGCTGTCAGAAGACGATTTGACGCTTATTGTTCTTACATCTTGCTTCTAATCGTGAACCAATCCTTGCGACACCTAGGGTCCTTGTAACCTTGTCCAAATAGTTAAATTTCGTGACAGCAGTGCCTCAATCTGCGGATTATCCTTCGCCTTGATTCTACATCACCAACACCTCCAATAAGAGTTCGACCCTACCCGAGCCCCGCTTCTGCCTGTGCCCTGCGCTTTTGGCCAAACCATCTGTCCGTGCAACCATCGAGCTGCTCTACTGTTGTTGCCTGCATTCAGCTCTTCGACACCCTCCTGCAGTGCCTAGTCTGCCAACCTCAACATCATGGCAGGTCTCTTCAAGCGTCTCTACGACTGGCTGCTCAGCCTTTTCTGGTATGTTCTCTTTGTTGTTCAAGTCGGCCATTCCCTGATATGAGACCTCTCTTGCGATCAGGGCGACTGAGATGGATGTTACAATGATCGGTCTTCAGAATGCCGGCAAGACGTCTCTCTTGAGAGTCCTAGCAGTAAGCAGCCTATCCTGACCTTTGAGATCCTGCTTTGAGAGGCGATATTGACAGTCTGTGATCAGGGCGGAGAGTATACGATCGAGTAAGTCTGGTGTCGTGCTACAGTGAAAATCGTGAACTAAACAGTGTCTGCAACGTGATAGCTCAATACCTACTGTCGGTTTCAACATGAAGAGAGTTACCAAAGGCCATGTGACTTTGAAGTGGTAAGCGCTGCCCGACATTAGTGTATCGATAACGAGGCTCACTGAATGCAGTTGGGATCTTGGAGGCCAGCCAAGGTTCCGGTCAATGTGGGAACGGTACTGTCGAGGCGTCAACGCTATGGTGTACGTCTTCTAGCCCTTGCAGACGTACTTGTGTTGATGTGAGAATAGGTTCATCGTGGATTCAGCAGACAAGGAAGCCTTGCCTGTGGCACGAGAGGAGCTGCACGTGCTGCTAGAGAAGCCTGCCTTGGAAGGTATCCCCTTGTTGGTGTTGGGTAACAAGTCCGACCTTCCAGATCACCTCTCAGTCGACGAGCTGATCGAGGCATTGAATCTCAAAGCCGTAACGCACCGTGAGGTGAGTTGCTACGGCATCAGCGCCAAGGAAGAAACCAACTTGGACGCTGTACTGCAATGGTTGATCGCCAGGGCGAGCAAATGATCTTTCAGTTGAGGTCAGAGCATTCATTGCAGTATAGAGGCTGGCTTCCAGTCATGAGGTTGATGGGCATTTGCATAGGGCATTGCAAGCGATGGGGTTTAGATGGTCTCTTTCCTGCGAACCAGCAATGGCAGCGTAGCGTAACGGCGGGTGCACATGGGTGTCTTCTTTGTTTCTTTTTTGACTTCCGGCGGTCTTGTTGCTTTCCAAGCGGGCTAAGGATGGGATTATGGATTCACGAAGAATACGACAGTCATCAGACGCAGTTTAACGATTGATGTGAACACGAAGAAAAGGGGAGAGAAAAGAGGCAGGAGATGGCCAGGAAAACCTGCAGCTCTTCGAATGTTTCAAACCCCTCGATATCATGTGGGAGTGCAATGCAGGATGCGCTGGCAACGCTGGCACGATTTGGAGATCCGGTGGCTGATCAGCACAGCCACGACAAGTGTGGCTGGAGCAAGCCTATCGCGTTATCGCCTCTTTACCTTGACGGTCATCTGCTCCACAAGGGATCCCAAGACAAAGTACAGCATCTTTTAGGCACCCTGGAGTGAAAGAAACAGAGTCATGACAATTTATTCCCAGATCGGCCGACAAGCCGTAAAGCGGAAAAGCCATGCCGTTCACTGCCTCACTTGGTGGCAGTGGTACCAGTAGTCGCTTGGCCACCAAGAGTTGTCGTCATCTCTACCCATTCCAGATCACAAAGGTCTCACAACCAGCTCTACTTAATAGTCGCGCTCCCTGGCCTTTGTCTTTTGGCACGCGTGATTCTTACATACACATCAACTTCTTCCACCCGCAAACATGCCTATTCTCGAAGCTCGTCAGTACTATGGTTATTACAACCGGTATGTTCTACTCGCGCGCTATTCGGCGTTCTGTCTATGAGCTCATCAATATTTGCGCGACTCTCTCGCTGACATGAATTCCCATAGATGCTACGGCAACAACTGCAACAGCACTTGGAACAGATGGGGACGCTGGGTGCTTCTCGCCTGCATAATTGCTGTCTTCTTCATCCTGTTCTTCCTCTTCTCGTGCCTGTCCGCCAAAAGACGCCGTAGACGCGGCGCCAACCCCTACTACGGCACTGGATGGACGGTCCGTCACGGCACGCCTACCTACAACCAGAACGCGCCGCAAACAGCTCAGCCTTATTACGCCAACAACACCACGGCTCCTCACTACAATAACTCCAACAACCCTCCTCCAGGTATGCGAACATGTTGATGCACTTCCTGTCATAGCGTTTATTGACATGCATCACAGCTTACAGCCCTCCTCCCAACACTACCAACTACCATGGCGGCAACAACATTGAGCTGCAACAGCCTCAGGCCGCCTACAATGGCAACTACGCTCCTCCTAAGGACCCTCCTCCGGCCAGATACTAAGCAAGGTTGAGGGTTGAGGATCGTTACTACATCCCTCACCACATGAGACGCTGTAATGAGGACTGGGAATGGGATTGGGATTTGGCGCGGGAACAATGGCGTTACGGATGGCGTGGCTTTGATACCCCAAAACAGCTACGGCCATGATGAAGACAATGGGCTTTTTTTCTATGTTCTCTTACGAAGGCTGTACTATTCTAATAATGAAAACGTTCAAATACCTAACCGTCGCTTCTACACCCAATCCCATTACGTCACTGACGATCTCCCTCGGCTTCTCCAGCTTGATATTTTTTTGGCTTCACTCATGACCAGTTTCCAAATTTCAAGCCGTAGGAATACACGATACTTTTGGTATCATGGCACTGGTCCACAGAGATGCCTCGCTTGATCCACTCCCTCTGGATGTGGCACCGGTTTAAAGACCATTCGTGCATCTTTACAGCTAAACGAGAGACAGACTTTCACACGAAGCGATGATGACTGATCAACCTCCAAGCTCGATGTTTCGGATTATTCAGCAGGCGACGATGTGTTTCTAGAACAAGAACCCCCCATATGCTACCCCTCTTTTAATACAATATTTCATACTCAAGAGCTTCTCCAATTGACTTTTGAATCCTTCAATCCATACACACATTTCCACATCACATCACAACTATGGCACCCTCAAACATGAAGGCCATCAAGGTCGTTGAAGCCAAGAAGGCTGAGATCCAGGACGTTGCTGTTCCTAAGCTCCGCGACGACTATGTCCTGGTCAAGGTTGATGCTGTTGCATTGAACCCTACCGACTGGAAGCACATTGACTACCTTGCCAACCCTGGAGCTACTGTCGGTTGCGACTACGCCGGTACCGTCGAGGAGGTCGGCTCAGCTGTCCAGAAGAAGTTCTCCAAGGGTGACCGCATTGCTGGCTTCTCCCACGGTGTCAACTCTGCCAACAAGGAGGATGGTTGCTTCGCACAGTACGCTCTCGCCAAGGGTGATGTCCAGATGAAGGTCCCCGAGTCTCTGTCCACCGAGGATGCCGCCACTCTTGGTGTCGGTGTCACCACCGTTGGACAAGGTAAGCAGCAGCAACAAGACTTACACAGCAAGGCAGAGTGCTAACGCAATTGGTTCAGGTCTCTACCAGAGCTTGAAGCTCCCCCTCCCCACCGAGCCCGCTAAGCAGCCCTTCCCCGTCCTCATCTACGGCGCCTCGACCGCCACCGGTACCCTCGCCGTCCAGTACGCCAAGCTCTCCGGCCTCGAGGTCATCGCCATCTGCTCTCCTCACAACTGGGACCTCGTCAAGTCTCTCGGCGCCGACGCCACCTTCGACTACAAGGACCCCGAGTGCTCTAAGAAGATTCGCGAGCACACCAAGGACAACCTCAAGCACGCATTCGACTGCATCTCCGAGGGCAGCTCCCCCGACATCTGTGGCAACGCTCTTTCCAGCAAGGGTGGTGTCATCTCCTTCCTTCTCCCTGCCAAGTCTTCCCGCGAGGACGTCGAGGACAAGAGCACTTTGGGCTACACTGTTGTTGGTGAGGCCTTCAGCTTCGGTGGCACTCCCATCCCCGCTAAGCCTGAGGACTTCGAGTTCGGCCGCATGTTCTGGGAACTGGCTGAGAAGCTGTTCGCCGACGGCAAGGTCAAGGCTCACCCCAAGGAGGTCCGCAGCGGTGGTCTCGAGGGTATCTTCGGCGGCTTGAACGACCTGAAGACCGGCAAGGTTTCTGGTACCAAGCTCGTCTACAAGATCTAAGAGGTTGGACCTTAATATTTAATGACATGACAAAATGTAAATAAATACTATTAATTTCTGCTGCAAAGAAAAGCAAGAATAAATTCCTATGAAAACTCCTGGTATACCCATGGAAAAGCAAAACTCATGATCCTAGCCATGCTTTAAGAATTTGTGCGCGCGCCCATCTGGTCGTAAACGGTTCAGATATGCTGACTTGTTCGTTATGTGATGTTCCGACTATCATTATTTCGTGGACGTGTCTCGGTCGTGATCAAGGTTCGCCTGGCCCGCTGACCTTGATATGAGGCATTGGTGCTGGTGGGCTGCCATTCGAATTATCGTTGACCCTTCTCCACTTCAAGACCGGGATCCTCTGATCACCCTACAAACGTATTAGCAATCATTGTCGAGCAAAACAGCCTTTGTACCACGAAGCACTCACCCTGATCTCCGTGGGCTCCTCACTACCCAACACCAACACATTATCGTCTTCCTCAAACTTCCACGTCCTGACTTGGATATCCCCTAACCAACCGGGGAGATTACACACTTGGAAGGTATGTCTCAAGATTTCTTCTCTGCCAATACCTTCGTCGCTGATGTAATACGGCCCTGCATACGAGAACGATCGCTTACCAGCCTCGGCCCATTGTGGTTCCTCGCCTTCGCCGCGTTTGAATGACATTTGGCCGGGGATCAACATGTGTGCGCTCATGTAGCCGTCGGGCGTGTACATGATGAGGCCGGTGACGTTTTTGGTCATCGGGAAGGTTGGGCGTTGGAAGCGGCATGAGGGTGTTGGGTAGGCGACGTAAGCTTCGAGACGCCATGCGCCGATCAGTCTTTGCCTGAGGGGACGCTGAGGAGGTGGGCTGGGTGTCTTTGAGAGGGTGTAGTAGTCGCCGTTTAGGTCGTCCATGTTGGATATGTTGATGCTGGGTGAAGAGCCGTTCAGGTCGTACAGTGTGCCACCATTTGTTGTTCTCGGTGTGCTGGAGCCATTTGACATTGTCTTGAAGCTGTAGTTGAGACTTGGACTCGGTGGTTCCGTTCGAGTCTCAGACATCTTTGGTGGGAAAGGTGGAGGTGAAGGGGGCGTGACTGGTCGTAGTAATGGTCGGGCTTTGATCGGCTGTGGTGACACAGGTTCCGGGGACTTGGGTCTTGAAGACGATCTTGACCGTGATCTTGATCTGTTCTTGCGATAAGGGACGACCTTTGGCACTTGCAGATAGGCTGTGCTGGTCAAGGTGATCACCTGGCTCGGCATCGCGAGACGGCAGTATGAACAGATGGGTTGAGAACAGGGACAGGTGGGTTGAAGTGATAGCAGTCAAGGGACGAGAGGTCCGGCATCGAAAGAATCCGAGAAGGAAGAGAAAGAAGAAAGAGAGAGCAGGAGTAGACGTGAGACCAACTGGGAAGATTGTACAAACTAATAGACTCGAGAGTTTGGAATGTCCTATTTCATTCCATCGCCGGCAGCACGGCAGTATTCTGTCACGGCAGGGCTTAAGTCATGATGTTTCTCACTCACCCGTGAATCATCAGCTGCTGATCAAGCCAGCCGCCAGCCTTTCTAAGCCCGAATGCTCACACTCGTGTACGGAGTGTGTGTGCGAGGTAGGTTGGAAAGCATCAAGGTGGGGCTCCGGACAGAGAGGAGTAGTCCGAAGTGCAAAACTTGGCGGGTCCTTCCTTCTCACCTCTGCAGCATCGCAGCAATAATCTTAAAGATAAAGGCGGACCCAAAGACCGTGACTCCTCTTTTTCTGCCAACAAATTGCTAGAAGTTTGGATATGGTTTGGTCTTGCCTGTTTCCAGCCGTAAGCAATGATATCGACGTGCAGGTAGATTCTGCAGAGGTCGCATTGAACAGCATCATCCCGCACCGAATGTAGTAATCGACACTTCCGCATCTGCTGACATTGACGAAAAGCGGCTGAATGCATGGATGCGCCCTTGGGGCTCCTTGTCCAGGCCGCCTGCTTTCACATGGCAGTTGTTGAAAGCAAATTGTCCTCGGCCGACCTCCAGAGAGCAATCTAGACGAACAAGACCGGAGAAATGGGCTGCATGAGGTCTTGTCATGGTTTGCTTGGCTGAGGATGGACACGATGAGGCCAAGGACTCCAGTCGTTCCTCGATGGATCGTTTGACTTCGCTTGAGCCGAAGCCTATTCATCGCGACATCGCGACCTCCAACCGCGAGGAAAACTGGCAGTCACAACAGAAGCCCCTCAGCATGGGCGATGGCTTCATCGTCCACAGCGGAGAAACAGGGCAGCTGTTCAACGAGTATTGGACCATCCATACTAGTGGCACAACAAAGCGATAATGAAGAGGCTCATCCTGGTGTTCTTCAACCGCACTTCAACGGACCTATTACTCGAGCACATCCTCCGCGCATACGTGGTGAGAGTCAATATTAAGCGCAGGTGTTTTCTTATCGACAGCATGCCAAGCCCCGACCTGCTCCTACATCTCACCATCTTGAGAATCCATCCAGCATTAATTGATTAGAAGAGTACTCCACGAGAGCTTCTTCAAGTATGGCTACTGGTGTAGCTTCTACGAATTGTAAGAGGTCTGTGTATCTTCATAGCTACACTTGTATAACGAAGCACCTCGACCACGCTGGATACCAGACTCCACGTGCTCGGTATCACTTCCTCAGGTGGCTTACTCGGTAGTATCGGCCCGCCTTTGACTCGCACGGCATAACAGTTTATCCATACAGGTCCGATATCTGCCAATTGACGTCGAGGGAGCTGTCGTTCAGGTCAATTCTCGTACCGTGCGAGAGAGGGGTCGTAAGAGCACCCTTCTCAAGCCCCGCACTCGCATGTGCTCCTCAGATAGCTGGGTATTTAAGAGTCACATTTGTTCAATCCTTTCTACTTTCTTCTTCCTTCTCTTCAAACACAACTTCTCAGTCAAACAATTACTTGTACCGTCGCCCCTTGCGGCCTCGTCTCTCAATGCTGACTCTTCGAGCAGGTTCAACCGTTTTACGGTACGCTCATCCATCATGGATCGATGCGTGATACACCTTTCAGATGGTATCTTCTGATCGAGACGATCAAGGGTCAAGGTAACTTAAAACAACGGGTTATACCTGATGCATGAGCGGGTGTCTGATAGCGAGCTTCTGTCTGCCAAGCCATTGATCTCTGATCATGGTCATTGGTGTCAGAACTGTATCGCCTCGCTATCTTTCTGAGATTATACCGCCTGAACTTGATTTTCTGGATAATACCAGCGAAAGGATCATGCATATCGAACCTCCCTCTTGTGCCTCCAAGGCATTGTTCTAATCAGTAACAGATCCACACCATCTTAACCCTACATCACAATGTCTCCCCCCTGCCATGATCTTCCAGGAGCCCGTTTCTCCTACTGTTCCTTCCAAGAAGTTGAACCTTCCTCATGGAGCTGCAGTTCCTATTGGAGGACAGACCAAGCCTGAGACTATTGAGGCCATGGCTGGTGACTGGCAGTCTTTCAACTTCCGTCCCATCCGTGAGTCGCAGGTCAGCAGAGCCATGACTCGTCGCTACTTCTCCGACTTGGACAAGTACGCCGAGTCCGACGTCGTCATCATTGGCGCCGGCTCTTGCGGTCTCAGTGCTGCCTACTGTCTTGCTAAGGCTCGTCCTGACCTGAAGATCGCCATCGTCGAGGCCGGTGTCGCCCCTGGTGGTGGTGCTTGGCTTGGTGGCCAGCTCTTCTCTGCCATGGTCATGAGAAAACCCGCCGATGCCTTCCTCCGCGAGATTGGTGTCGCATATGAGGAGGATGGTGATGACAGCAACTATGTCGTTGTCAAGCACGCCGGTCTCTTCACCAGCACCCTTCTCAGCAAGGTCCTGCAGTTCCCCAACGTCAAGCTCTTCAATGCCACTGCCGTTGAGGACCTCATCACCCGTCCCCGTGAGGACGGCACCATCCAGATCGCCGGTGTTGTCACCAACTGGACTTTGGTAAGTAGTAACTTCCAAAGCCTTGTCAGTGGCCATCACTAACCACTCTCATTTCACAGGTCAGCATGCACCACGACGACCAATCCTGCATGGACCCCAACACCATCAACGCCCCCGTCATCATCTCCACCACCGGCCACGACGGCCCCTTCGGCGCCTTCAGCGTCAAGCGCCTCGTCAGCATGCAAGCCATCAAAGCCCTCGGCGGCATGCGCGGCCTCGACATGAACAGCGCCGAAGACGCCATCGTCAAGGGCACCCGCGAAATCACCCCGGGCCTCATCGTCGGCGGTATGGAGTTGTCCGAAGTCGACGGCGCTAACCGCATGGGACCTACTTTTGGTGCCATGGCGCTTAGCGGTGTCAAGGCTGCTGAGGAGGCGGTTGCTATCTTTGAGCAGCGTCAGAAGGAGTGTGCTGCCTTTTATTAAAGGTGTGGCATGCTTTGAGATGTGGTTCAAGCTTCGAGCTTGAATCAATGACACGGTCGTTACCTGTATTGAGAAATAAAATGACAAAATTACGTTGATGTGTTGATTCTTCTGTCCTTTGTTTCCCTTCCCGTGTCTTGTAGCTTTAAATGCTTTGTGCCTTTTGTCGGATGTTAGAACAGTCAGAATGCCCATAAGAGGCGAAAGACCCTTCCTCGTACGTGGAGAAAAACCCACGCATTAAGTAATGGAATCGACCTACCAAAAGGATGTGCTGTCAGAAGACACGAGAGGAAAGGCACGACAGAACGAATTGGGATATCATAAATCAATACAATTCTAACCATACATTAAACAACTTGCATCCTCCATAGACCATAGATAACCAACGTCAATCAGGACCAACCATTCTAGTCCCTATTGACAACACGCAAACTGCGTCGAGGAGCCAACACGGTCCCCCAAAATGACGGCGTATTTCCCGCCAAAAGATCCTCAGGCGCACCACTATCATCACTCCTCCTCCCCAGCAAGAATCCATCCACACTCCCCTGGCCCACAGTATCAGTCCTATATGCTTCATTGTACCCCCAATCATTATTTTCGTTTCGCTTCGAACTTCCTCTACCACTTGCATCTTCGCTGAAAGCAGCAAAGGGACGACGGTCGTTGGAGCCTCCACTGGAGGATCCTGCGCCGGTGGGAAGTAGGCCGGGGATGGTGGGGTGGTTCTTTTCGTTCAGGGCGGCTTGTTGGGACATTTCGACGTGGCGTTTGTAGAGTTGAAGGCGTTTGCGGTAGAGCCAGGCGCAGAAGGCGAGGTAGCAGACGATTATGAAGAGGACGCCGGCGATCACACCGGCGACGATGGCTGCGATGTTGGGCCCACCGCTACCGCTTCCTGAACCCGAGTTGTTGTTGCCACCAGGGCTACCTGTTGATGTTGCTGTTGAGCTGGAAGTTATGGTGCTGTAGATGATTGGGCTGCCCGTCTTTAAGGGACCTTCTTGTGGGGTTTGAGCAGGAGCCGTGACAGTAGCTCCGCCTTGAGCGTTACCGCCAATGACAGAGATGACCACATCAGGTACCTGGTAGCCGTAGGAGCCCTCGAGACCACCTGAACTGCTACCGTTGGCCAACTGAGCTGGCTGTTGGTTGAAAGGGTTGGTACGAGCATTTGAGACCCAATCTGCGGCATTGGATCCTGTGGGGGATGCTGCGTCTGCTGTTGCTAATGCGCCAGATCCCGAGGCTGCGGCTGTGCCAGACGAGCCACCAGAAGCATCAGAAGATCCAGCAGAACCAGAATCAAAGCCACCACTAAGTGCGGTGAATCCAGTTCCCCATTCCAAGCTACTCGCGTTCAGCACGTAAATACCAGGACTGTCACAGCTGAGCTGATCTCCAACATATCCGCCGACCAGAACCATCTGCCCGTCCCACATATGGCACGAATGACCGGCTCTACCAGGCGGTACTGATTGCGACTGTTGATCAACTTGAATCCAGGTGAATGACGGGACGGTGAGAATCCAAAGGTCATCATACTGAGTTTGGTTACCAGCCGGAATGAGATTTTGACCACCGAACATGTGGACTTGATATGAGCTGCCGTCAGAGGCAGCTGCGACTGCAGCGCATGGGTTTACGCGAATCTTTGGCGTTGGTCCGCTTGTCGCTTGTTTATACCAGTTGGACGTGGCGATGTCGTAAACATCTATAACGTTCATTTGTGTCTGTAAAGTTCGGTCAGATTTGAAAAGCGCGCGGTCTTGATTGGCTTACGAATGTGTCTTCAGTTCCTCCAGCCAAACCGAGGAGGATGCCCTCTGCGCCGAATCCAGGAATGTATACAAGCAGCCCATCTGCACGTTCAGGGAAACCAGCGCTATCTTGAGCTCCTCCATCCGTGACATTCCGCCATGCGCCATCATTGCCTGCAGCTTTGTTGTCCGAAAGCGAAGCGACTTGACTGTTCTGATATCCAGGGAACGTGAACTCGATCAACGACTTGATGTAAATGCGCGCCACCTGGTTTGACCATCCTTGAGTCGTGTGTGTATCTTCATGGCCACCAAAGTAGAAACCGCGACCCAGTCCTGGTACTGAGGCGCCAGCGCCCTCGGCAGCACGTTGTACTGATTGGTCTCCAGATTGGGCATTCTCACCAGACGAAGTTGTCGGGTCGCTATGCTCGTACCACTGAGAGTTCACTGCGTTGTACTCCCACAAAGAAAAGGCCGAGGGTGGACTGATGGGGCTATCCGAGAACTCGCCACCGTAGAGATACAAAGACTCGTGATCGTTCCAGAGAAAGCCGTTGGAAACATTAGGCGGACCAGACGGTTGAGGCAGGCCAGTCAGTAAAGGGGTAGAGATCTGCCAGCTCTTGGTCAGGTCCATGGACAGGAAGTCGTTGTCTAGGAGTGCTGGTTAGTTACTGGTCATACAGTTTTGGTGCAATCCTCTTACTCCACTTGTTCTCGGTCTGTCCGGGTTCAGTGGTAGCTTGTCCACCATAGACGTAGAGCGTGCCATTGATCACGGCAGATTGATGCGACCATCGTGTACAGACGTCAGTGGGGCTATCTGCTCGAGTTTCGAGGACCATCTTTCTCTCGCGCGGCACAGCTCGACTGTCAACGCCGATACTAGGTGCAGCATCGCTTCCTGTTGGAGTTGGTTGTCGTATGAACGGGAGTGTGGCTGCGACGATGAGAGCGACAGCGCCTAGTTTGGCGAGGTATCGGTTGCTCGGTCGGTTTGTCGAATCTATCGTTGTGGAAGGCCGTTGCTGTCCATCTCTTTCGTTTGCTTCATTCTTCTTGATGTCCGAGTCTGATCGCATATCCGCAAATGTTAGATAGCCAGCTGGTGCTAAGAGCAGAAGGGCGATTCTTGTTAAGGAGTTGATCTGCTATGCTGACAAGACCGATCGTAGTCTGTCGAGATGGATGTTCAATTCATACGGTTTGGGAGCACAAAATTACAGGACAAGGTGGAAGTTGATTCCTCCCAGTAATAACATTGCATGACAGCTGAAGATCACACGTCACAGCGCCATTGATGTGCGGCTGAAGGTACAAAACAATATAAACCAGATATAAGGCAGGGGCCGATTTGCGCGAGTCGCTACCGAGGCGGAAAATAGATTGGAGACATCCGCACTGTGACGTGAGGGTATCGAGGAGGAATAGGAGGTCTTGTGCTGCGAAACGCCTATCTTCTAGGCAAGACTGGCATGGTGTAGTGTGAGATGTCGTCACAGAACAAGTTTTGGGAGAGGAAGGCGGGTGTCGAGGCTTCGCACGGCCAATCGTCCAAAAGATCAGCCGGCGTCGTTGCCCGATGCAGGCAGCCCTGGACACCGACTCCTCGAACCGGAGTACAAGGATGTGCTCTTGCTCGCTTACACAAATGTGACATCTTGTCGGCCTTTTTCACAATCAAGCAGCTTGGGAATGGCTTTCTAGAAAAGTCTGGCGGTGGAACAGCCGCGTCGCTGCTCAAGTGTTTCAATTCTGGTGGACATCCCACATGCTACGACACTTCAGGTATTCCCTTTCGAGAGACCAAGCGGATTCTCTACGACTTCTCAGTCGTCCAGTGATTACCAAGGGTCTGTTTCAGCCACCTGTATTGTCTCGCTTTCTTTCCAAGACACTGGACATGGCTACAGAATCCGCTGCGCTATCCGGTGTCCGTCACCTTCCTACAACAAATCGCCTAACAACAGAGGGGAGTGTATGAAACAGTTCGAGTTCCGGTCCGGAGAATCAAGACGTTCACCGAAACGTCTGATGACCTCGATAGGTCGTGCGTCATGTTTGGTGCGCTCGTTGGCAATTTTAACGATTGTGGCCTGAGGCATTGCCTGCGAGTCCTGAAGTGCTGATTTCGATGACCAGCATCAGAAATGGCAATCCAGGCGTTGAGACTGGAAACTCTGAAAGAGTGAGGTGTTGGTGCGTACTGCTACTGTGGCATCGCTCGCCAATACAACAGTACTCTTTCAGCTGTCGCTCTGTGCGGAAATGCTCGGAGATGGCAACTCGAGAGGAACAATGTCGAGAGTTGTAATTGGTTGCTGGTAAGCGTCGGCAATGGCCTCTGCCGACGCCTTGGTCACAGCACCGATGGCTCCTCCAGGATGGTTCTTCTTGAATGTCTTGCCCTTGTTCTCATGCAACTGGTCGGCCACGGTGAGGGCCAGCATGTCGCCGATGGCAATTTGTACCGTGGTTGATGTTGTCGGTGCTGAAACACCGAATGAGACTTCTTCCAACTCGAATAGAGGCGCAGGAAGTAAGACGCCATTCTCGTGCTCTTTCAGAAGTGGGCATTCGGATGCCTTCGATTGGGAGGTAAGAGCGACAATCTGGAGTTTGCGAGGTAGGTGAGGGAGAAGGTTGATCAGTTCGGGGGTCTTGCCGCTGTACGAGATGAAGAAAAGGACGTCGTGCTAGACAGTGTTGTCAGTATGCTGTGTTGCAAAAATGAGAAAGATGAGCCTACCTCTCGGATGTCACCAAGATCGCCATGGGCGGCCTCGGCAGCGTGCATGAAACTGGCCGCGATGCTCAAGCTCTTCAGCGTTGCGACTGTCTTCCTGCCAACAAGACCGCTCTTGCCGACTCCACAAACAATCACCTTTCCTCCTTCTGCCTGAGACTTGGTAATGCACTCGACCGCTCCAAGGAGCCCCTCTCTGGCATGTGGATCTGTCTGGTACAATCTGGTGACATGAGACAAGGCAGTTGCTTCAATGGACAGAACTCGAGTAGCACGGTCGAGAATGGACATTGACTCCGGATCATGGATGGTGGACGGAGGAGTGATCGTCATACGTTGGCGCTTGCACGGCCTGGGAGAAGCAGAGGTGTGCATGTTGGTTGAGGCGAGCAAAGTGTCCAAGATATTCTTGCTGGTTGATACCGAGTCTGGGGTGAACAAGACTGGTGTGAGCGGGATATGCTGCGATTAAGAGGGTGTAAGGGTGTGGGGCTCCAGAGTGTTGACGAGGACTACTTGTATGTATCGCTAGGCAGTACTCTTGCATGTGAAGGCCAGGAAGAAGAGGAGCACCTGGAGGATGCGTACGGAAGACATTCCACAGTAGTTACCCCAGCGTCTAGATTGTCTATCGTCCCGATCTGCTCCTGGCACACACTAGTACCAGGCCCGTCATGGATCGCATCGCAGGCATCGGATGTCATTAGTCATCGATAGCCAACCATTTTCAGGTGGGAGTCTTTGTTCAGCGCCGTGGCTTTGCTTGGACCGTTTTTTGTTGGAAGCACGCGGCCTGTGCTTCTTACAAGCTTATATTTGACGTCTCGATCTTTGTATGACTGAGACCGTCGCCCCGTTTCTTTCATAAAGAGCCCGATCAAAGACAATAACTTGCACCGCGGTCGTCGGATTGGCCGTGGATGCTGGTCTATCTGCTGTGTTATGCGTCTGTCTCGAAAAAGTCCTGTGTGCTACGATGTTCAGACTGACACGTTCAGGACGCGAATGCCCGATTGGACTGATAGTACAGATTAGATTGAGTCGGATCTTGAAAGGGTCCGAGTCCGACTCCGTTGAACGCGATTTCGATCGTCGCTGTCGTGATCGCGCGCCCTAGGGGTCCCCTTCTTGACCAGTAAGAATGGCCGAGTGATACGTATACCTGATACAAGCACTGCAGATAGAAAAGAACAGTCGTTTCCAAACACAAGTTGCGGTGACAAAACTAGGAAGGTCGTCAGAGTCTGGATGAACTCAGGTTGAACGTGTAGCCAACGCGTTGCGATTAGGAATTTCGTACGTCATCGAACAGAGAAACGCGCTGTCTTTCACGCTTTCACTTTCGAGCGTTCACATACCGTTCCCTACAAACGAACAATTGGATGAAAGTACTTCGAAGTTCGATTTCACAGTGTGGCGACCGACGAGTCTGCATGAAAGGTTGATAGCGCGTTGAAATGCTACTCAAGTTGGAACCGCTTCATTGGGTACATTCATACTGCTCGCATCGTTAGCGCAATGGCTCCTTCTACAGCGCAAAGCAAGGCGCAGACTAGAGCTCAGGATAGAATCGCTGCAGTTCATGGTACGACCAGAACAAGATCGAAGCGCAATGCCCCGGCTGCCGATGACGACCGCGACGTGTATCGCAGCCTGATATCTGAGGCATCAGTCCCAGAAGCTGTCGAGAGACCACTCAAGAAACCTCGACTTGGAAGACAGCGACAAAATCACCAGCCAGATGCTGCCCATGATCCTGCTGTCGAACCGCGCCAAGCATCCGGAAAGCCAACTGGACGTGACAAACAGGCACTGCAAAGTCAAACTTCCGAAGATGAAGCTAGACCCCAGCAAACAATCATCGACTCCGATGAGTCCGAAGACGATGATATGGATTGGGAGCAGGTCGGTTTGGATCATGTCGAGTCCAAACCATCTGCTATCCAAAATGACAATGAGATTGGGGACGTGTCGTTAAAAATCAGTACAAAACAGGCACAGAAGAGGGCAATCGTAAAACGGAAGCCTGCCACCACTGCCGAGAAGCTACTCCGATTGGAAGCTCATGAAGCTCACCTATTGTTCCTGCTCTTCCACGTTCATGTCCGCAATGCTTGGTGCAACCTGGCAGAGGTTCGGGTCTGGCATTTCTTCTCATGGTGGCTGTCTTCAGTGTGCTGACGGTTCACAGAACAAACTCAAAACGCTGCTAATGCCAGACATCGTGTCACTACTCCATCCTGATCAATCACTAATCCAATTCGGCCAATCACAGCAGTTTATGGCCGGACTCGAGAAGGCGGTCTTTGTATGGAGACACAAGTTCAACGTTACTGCCTCGGGTATACGCAGGCCCAGCTGGGCTGACGGACCGGAAGGTATCAGAGAAGTATGAATTGTTGGCCCAGTACAACGATTTACAAAACGCTGACATGCTTCTCAGCAAATCAGGGCAATAGAGGATGAGTTTGCTCCTGTCGAGAAGCAGGATTTTGTGAAGGCAGCAACAACTCTTTCTGGATCCCAAGACATCAGTGCACAGCTCTTCTGTGCTCTTCTCAGGTGTGTTGGTGTTGAAGCTCGGCTGGTCTGCTCGTTACAACCACTGCCTTTTGGCACATCTGCAACCAAGTCTGCCACACCTGTCAAAGGCAAGACTACGGTATATGCAGAAAGCGACAAGGACAACACTAGTGCAGGAGAAACATCTGCAGGCTCTGCATCAGAAGGATCTACCTCGTCTCGACGCAGGATCATTGCTCCTGGACGCATCCGCCGATTGGGCAAGCCCAATCTGAACTCAGGACCTCCCACTCCTAAGTCGACGACCCCTGGTAAGAACCCAAAAGTTGTAGGGTCAACTCCTCAGCTAATGGTAATACAGTCAAAAAGAAGAAACGGCCGGTTCGCACGCTAGATTATCCTGTGTATTGGGTAGAAGCCTTCAATGCAGCCTACCAGAAATGGGTTCCTGTCGATGCAGCCGTAACAGGTACAGTCGCAAAGCCAGGCAAGCTGGAGCCACCTGCTTCCTATGAGGCAAATTCCATGACCTACGTGGTGGGTTTCGAAGATGACAGCATCGCAAGAGACGTGACACGTCGCTACACCAAGTCCTACAATGCCAAAACTCGCAAACTGAGAGTGGAAATCACAGAAAGAGGAGAAGAATGGTGGCGTAAAGCGCTCAAGGTCTTTAAGAGAACCTCTTATCCCGATCGTGATCAAGTTGAGGATGCCGAGCTTGCAAAGAAGGATGCAACCGAGGGGTTGCCGAACAACGTGCAAGACTTCAAAGATCATCCTTACTATGCTTTGGAACGACACCTGAAGCGACATGAGGTTATCTGGCCGAAGAGAGCGAGCGGTAAAGTCACCGTCGGAAAGGGTGCTCTTGAGCCTGTCTATCGACGAGGCGACGTTCAT
>Ga0181470_100030_pt1 | contig 28668 bp, 21 predicted proteins | sample InSIn5SAF170_FD_119082 | JGI IMG/M metagenome (GOLD analysis project Ga0181470, IMG submission 119082) | Clean room microbial communities from NASA Spacecraft Assembly Facility at Jet Propulsion Laboratory, Pasadena, California, USA -... ...
GTTGGGAAGCAAGATCATCAATGCAATGTCTGACGCGTCGGAAGGACTGCTAACATCTTTTAATCCTAGTGTGAGGCTGAAAGGTGCAGTGAATCGGCAGGCAGTAACATGCTTCCTAGATTCTACCTTATTCTCGATGTTCTCACGCCTCGACAGCTTCGAAGCTATGCTCTACAACTCATTCGAGGATGTCGCTAAGGAGAGACTGGCCTTTCTATTGAGACTATGGGTCAACATGCTGAGGTCTGGATTGCTCATCACCACAGATGTCACAAGGGACATTCAGGAGAGCCTTGCCGAATGCGGCTGGGAAGATGCGAGGGAGCTCCAGCAGCAAGACGCATCAGAAGCATTCACATTCATCACCGAGAAATTGAATTTACCGCTACTAACCCTAAAAATGGACATCTACCACACTGGTAAGCAGGATACGGACGACCACAAATTTATCAACGAAAGATTATTAGAGGTGGCTATACCGACGCTGGAAAATGGGGAGCATCCTGCCGAGATCAAACTCGAAGATTGCCTAGAAGAATATTTCAACAACAGAATAGAGGTAAAAAGGTATCTGGAAAGGAGGAACACTCTACAGTCTACGAAGTCGAACGACAAAGCAGTGGAGGCAGGAATGGCTGTACACGTCGAGACGCTCGAGGTTGACCCGGAAGCGTCGACACCACTTACACCTCTTTCACCGATGCCAAGCTATATGTCGCAACGGCCAGTATACAGACATCGCGCACCAAGTATCATCCAAGAACGGTACATCCCTGACAAGAGTGAAAAGGTCGGCTCACCAATGAATGACCCCAAGGCACCGACCGGTCGATTGAGAACAGGAAGTGTCAGGAAAGAAGTATTAATGCCCGCTTGGCAGTTCTTCAGTCTAATACCCTGGTATACCGACAACGCACCATCCAATGATGCGCAGGTCGCCGCACATTTCTCCTCGAAGCGGCCTGTTCTCGGATTATGCTTGAAAAGATACGCATACACAAACCAGGGCCAAGCCATCCGACTCAATACAGTCATCGATATACCACTTGAGATCGGCCTACCACATTTCATACAGGACGACAAGGTGGATGAAGAAGGCCCAATATATGGCAACTTCAAACTATCACTCCAATCAGTGGTCTGCCACCGAGGCATCTCAGTCGACTCTGGCCACTACGTCGCGCTTGTGCGGAGCAACATGTCGGCTAGAGATAGCGAGGAGGAGATGTCCCAGTGGCTCAGATTTGATGATCTTGCTTCCCAACGCATCAGTTTAGTGGACATCCACAGAGCATTGAAGGAGGAGACACCATATTTATTATTCTATCAGATTCTGCCTGTAGACGGCGATCCAGGAAACTTGACGTCTGGCGAGAAGCCAGCACCCGGACACTCAACATCCACCACAGATATGGCGAGCTCAGAAGTCTCAAGTGCTGGTGAGCCACTCGTTGCCGCTGGTAGCGTCGAAGCACAATCGGCTCGACAAAGCGTGGATGTCGAGTCGTTTGAAGACAGCAGAGGCAGAGCGCCGAATGGCGCGAAACGTCGGCCGAGCGCTATCTCCTTCACCGAACACTTATCTACACCAGCACGGTCATCAGTAGATGTCAGTGCGGATCCGGCACCAACCCCTGAGCATAAGAAGAGTGGCTCGTTTGGCGACGGCTTGAGCAAGACGTTCTCGAAACTGGCATCTCGAAGCAAGAGGAACAGCAAGGAAGATCTGCGGCTGATCGATCAGGTTGTGCAAGCTGAAGGGGGACCACCTATTCATGTTGATGAGATCCCGATGCCAACGCCATCGGACAGCGTGGCTGTTGATACTGTACGAAGCAAGAGTGAGCCTACTCCATCGACACCGGCACCAACAGCACACCATCAGACTGGAACGCCAGGAGGCGTCAGCCGATCGCGTAGCAAGCGAGAGAAGAGCAGGAGCAGGCTGTTGAAGCCTGGGAAGAGCAAAGATGATCCTGACAGGGAGTGTGTTGTTATGTGAATTCACTCGCTATTGATAGTCCGGGCCGAATAATACCCATGTCGAAGTTGGTGTATCCTTTCCGCCGTTTGGTCTCCGGCCAATAAAGTTTTCACGTCTCACTTACCTCCTTAGGTCCTACCACCTCCCGTTGCGGTCCGTGGAATGGTGCGAGCCTCGAGGTGCAGCAACATATGAATCTGCGAGAAATACCGTACACTGCATAGACCATCGCCTGATCATTCTACATTCATGCTATCAGTACGCCGACACAAGAACATTGTTCGAAAGCGGGGGTTCAAAGGAAACAAAAAAGGCAGACCTCATCAAGCAAATTGACCGTAACTTACCACTGTAGCATCAGCTTACGTAATACAACGCGTCCGCTTGGCACACCTCCCTACAGGTTCAGACTTGCTCAAAGACTCCGTACGCGACTACAAGCCACTTACAATGTAGTGTTGCTGCTCCTATTATCTTCACAGAGACTTCTATCGAGCTGTCACAGGCTATTCTCGTTGGTTATTTGCCTGATGCTAGGTTAGTGCTATCAAGAATTCTTCCAGGCAAGGCTTCTCGAGCGAAGCAATCTCGCGTACTGACACCATGAAACCGGGACTTCACACCACTTCACATCAACTACAACGTTTTGCTCTGCGCGCATTGCATGCCTAACTACGTATAGCATTCCATCGCAGACCCTTCTGGCCATAGTCAACATGCATCTCCCTACTCGAAGCTCTTTCCCCCTCATGCCTATCCCAAAACCTCTGCTGTCTTATATAGTTTGCTGATTCTTATACTTCGATACTTCACGAGGCTTTGCTTCCAGATACTCCTTTGACCACTTTTCCGTTTCGTGCTATGTATGTGCACAAGTTTTTGTTGACCAGCGTGGCAGCTGTTACCACGCTCGCTTCTCCTGTACCTCAAGCAAATAACATAACGACGACGTCCACCGCTATCATCGCTACTTCGACCGGCACTATCATTGAGACTACTACCTCGACACAAGGAACAGTTCCCACTTCCAGCACAAGGACAATTGCAGGGCCATCCAATTTCGTCCCTATTCAAGCTTCGATACCTCAAGCATCATTCGATGCCACCGTCGGCCCAGCAAAACGCGAGAACTACGACTTGGCTAATGCTCTCGCGTTACTCAACCCGAAAGATGGAATCGCGAATACTGTCATGAGCAGTGCACTGGCAGCTGATATCGACGCCGATACTGCCGTAACCACAACCGCAGCCTATGACAACGCAAACACGCCTTTCTACGCCGCCTGTGCAGAATCTAACTTCGCCAACTACATCAACGGCTCCGCCAACATGGGCACCGATCTAGGTGCACGCCCGGACGATGCAACAATCGTCTTCAGCTACCCTAATTCCGCCTACGAGTGCTGCGTCAATACGATCCTCAATCCGAATGGTGCCTTCTGGTTCTACGGGTTTGGGATTTGCTATACTGCGGTGCGAGACACGTGTCCTGAACAGCAGTTTGAGGACCCGAGCCATTTGTATGTGCAGGAGGGGGTCTTGCCAAGGTTTACGGCCGGAAATGGGTATTGTGGGCAGCTTGTTAATACTGAGGCGCTGTGAGCACTGAGAAGGTGAAAGGCGTGCATAGGGCGTGACCAAGTTCTTGCTTGACCGGGAATTGCGAACAATTATCCTTGTTACTAGTCGAAGGGGCAAATGCCAAGGTAAACGGCTATTTAGGCTAAACACGGTTAGATTCAAGTCAGTTCGCTGCGTTTGGGAGCTAGGTCTAACCAGTGGTTGAGGAGCTCATTTTGGGCTATTGTGGGTAGAGAAATAATATTTGATGACACTACGAGATATGTTAACTACATAGTCTCGCCGCATACGTCTCCATATTGATAGCTACCCAAGCTTGTGAAGCCCCGTACGATGTAGACTGCAATCTATTCAGACTCGTCGACAACACCGCAAGTAGAAAACATGATTCACTTGATTTAGAGACCGTGGGATGATGATACGCAACGAAGACAAAACCATGCAGTGCACGGTGGGGAAAGGGGGGAGTGATTCTAGCGGCGTTCTGAATGCCTGACTGTCTGACATATTCCGTCGGTGACGTAGACGGACTCGACGCGGGACTCGAGTGTGTCGGTCACGGCCACGATTGTTCATGTGTTTGAGCAGCCGCTATCATTAGTACTCCTCTGCGCAACAGAGACTCATCATTAGCTTTAGAACACTACCTGAACTGTCCGCGACCACATACCTACTGCTTTAACACTGGACCAACCATGTCGAACAAGATGGCGAAAACGCTAGCACGGCAGAAAGAGAAGTATGCGGGCACCCGCTGTCACAGAAGCAAACTTGCTAACCAGTCGATAACAGAATCGCCGAAGGCAACTACTACGAAGCACATCAACAGTTCCGGGTCATCACCGCTCGTTACCTGAAAGCCTCAGATTACAACTCCGCTGCGGACCTCCTCGCCAGCGGCTCGTTACTACTGCTCCGGGCTGGACAAGGTGGCTCTGGAGGAGACCTGGCCCTAACATTGGTTACCGATGTATACATCAAGGCACAGTGGCCACTAAACAAGGAGAACAAGGACCGCATCCTCGAGGTATTGAAGGCCTTCCCGGCGGGCGAACCAACAAGGAAACGATTCATCCAGGAACTGGGCAATTGGATGACAAAAGATGGCATTGAGGGCTCGAACTCCGAAAGAGGCGATGCAGAACTACACCACGAGATAGGTCTCATCTTCGCCAACGAGGGCGAAGCATACGAAGCAGAGAAGCACCTTCTTCTAGGACAAACACCACAATCCGTCCAACCCTTAACGAACCTACACTACCAATGGTACAAAGAAGACAGCCCACACACAGCAGCGATATACGCTTCCAGGTCAGTCCTGCCGTACCTCGTGCTCGGCAACCTCCAAGCAGCCACAACCGCAATGGCAGTATTCACATCCCAGCTCCTCTCCTCAAACGCCAGCATACCCACACAAACGATCGAATCATCCAAATCCTCAGTCCGCATATTTCCCTCCCTACCCCTTCTCAACTTCCTCTCCCTCCTCATCCTCGCAGTCCAAAAAGGCGACAAAGCCCTCTTCCAGCAACTAGCGAAACACTACGCCGCACATCTGAAAGATGCGAATGAACTATGGAGCGATGCGCTTGCCCAAATAGGCGAGATATGGTTCGGTATCAGGATACCGAGGCAGGGAGGAAACCCGCTGTTCGATATGATGGGTAGTATGTTCTTCGGTGGGAACCAGCAGAAGCCCGCTGGACGGAGTTCGACGCCGAAGCCCGCGCAGCCGCAGATTAGTGGTGGTGCGGCTTCGAAGGAAAAGCCGCCTGTTGCGATGGATCTGGATTAGAAGTCTGTGGCTAGGGGCGGGTTACAGATTGCGAGGGGGATGAAGCGGAAGAGCGAGGGGTGATGTGTGGATTGTACAGGCTTCAGTCGGTAGATAAGGAGATATCCCTATGTGACCCTACTTTTGAGCGCAATGTCGATTTCCGAGTCTTGTGCTGAGGCGGTCGAAGAGAGTCTTGTCTGACCATGTTACCTGCTGGACCTTTGGAACTTGCTCACCACTGACAGCTGTGATTCATTCTGCGTGGTGCATCGCAAAGCCCCACTATGCAGTGTATACGTTCCAGGAAGACACTTGCCTGACGAAAAGTGCCTGATTCGACAAGTTGGAGAACGACGCGAAGCATAGAACATAGTGCACAAATCACAGGTGCAATCCAGTCAGACGAAGGTACGATCTGTGTAAGGAGGTAGGTATGACCCGTGCTAGGAGAAGGAAGCAAGTGCGGCCGTTACAGAGACAAGAGGGCGGAGAGGTGCGAATATGGCGGAAGGAAGGCGCAACCGCTGCCGAGATAATAAAAGGCAGGTACGACCCGTACAAGGGAGCAGGCGGGACCGTCGTGGGCATCAGGGAAAGGAATCTACCGGTAGAAGATGGTGCGACCTACAAGGAAGAGAAGGTAGTACGCCAGCTAAAACTACCACAAGGCCAGATGAGAAGGGGATGAACGCGGCTTGCAACATGGTGAGACGGATGATGGTCAGCACGGTTTCGTGTAGGTACTGAGGAACAGCACAATGCTCAAGCTCTATTTACGCGGCATAATCTATGACTCTATAGGTGATTCTCACTCTGCTGTATATCCGCAAGATGCAAGTATATACTCCTGTAATCCTGGCCTTTACACCTGGAATCTTCAGCCGCTTCGTTCAGCGTATTCAATACCACATCTCTGAGCACGCTCTTCGCACCGACCTGCTCACCAAGCTGCAGTGCCATCTCGACCACTCCTTTGCATAGCTCGATTGAGAATCCGCCCTTGAAGTCTCTGCTGGCCGATGCCGTCTCGGTGACACCCTTGACGGGGTTTTCTTTGGACGAGTTGTAGCAGTGCCCGGTCGAGACATTGACCACACTTGCCAGTGTCTTCGGATTGAGGCCGTATAGCCGGCCCATGTTGAAGGCCTCTGATACACCGAGCATAGATACGAATCCGAGGTAGTTGTTGATCTGCTTCGTCGCTAGGCCTGCACCTTGCTTGCCACAATGATAGATGTTCTCCTTCTTGCCCATTGCTTCAGCTAGCGGCCGGACCTCATTGAAGAGCTCTTCTGAGCCGCCGATCATGAAGGTAAGTGTACCGGCAACTGCACCGTTGTAGCCTCCTGACACGGGCGCATCAACGAACTTGTGGCCTGCTGATGTGACGAGATCGTTCATCCTGTTTGAGGTTGCCACGTCGATTGTTGAGCACTCCATGAATAGTATTTGTCTTGTCTTCGAGTCAGGGCCACCCGCGAGTAGACCTGTAGACTTTTCTGTGAAGACTTCGTCAACATGTGGGCCTTTGGGGACCATGGTGATTATGATATCGCATTGTTGAGCTATTTCCTTGGGCGTTGAGGCTACGGATATGTTCTCGCTCGGTTGTGTCTCGCAAAGGAACTTGTCGACGGCTGATTTGTTGATCTCGCAGATGATGAGTTTGGATGAGCTCGGTATTCGCCGGCGGAGGTTCTGTGCCATTGGGAAGCCCATCACTCCTATTCCTATGAAGCCGTAGGTGACGGCTGGCAAGTTCCATTCTTGGCGGTCGGTCATGGTGGATTTGGAGTTGTGCCAAGTGATTGTCTTGTTGCTGAGCGGAAAGTGGCTGGCAGGTGTCGAGGCAGTATCGGAAGTTGTGAGGAAAGTTTGAAGAGCAGAACTGTTTCGATGGAAGTAGCCATGTTGGAGCTGGCCGACACTTGTGCTCTTGTAAACATGTTCTAATTCTGCTCGGGTGTCGATTGTGTTATCGTGACATTGTTGGAGATGAAGCACCCCTCATGAGAGCATCACTCAAGTATTCGGTGGAAACCGGCGAGTTGGAGACGTCGCCGAGGCAGGTCCTTGAAGTCAAGGGACACTGTGCAATAAGTTTGGGTTGATGTCCTCCTACTAAAGCTTTGCAAGTAAGCACATATTGGAAAGCGTTAGGTACAAGCACGTCAATAAACCAACCACTATGGGTGATAAGTTCGAGCAAACAGACAGGTTCAAGGATGGCCTTCGCATCCGGAAAGAGGTACTCGGCAATGCATACGTTGACAAGGCTCTGGAAGGAGTGAGAACGTCCAAAGACATAGGCGTGCGAAGAGGCTGACGACTTTGATAGGTGAATGATCCCATGCGGAAGTCACATCAACAGTACATCACAGAAGAATGGTCGAAATGGGGTCGCCCAGGTCTGACTCGGAAGCAGAGGTCGCTACTGAATATTGGCATCTTGATGACATTGAATCGAAGTGCTGAGCTGAAAGTGCATGTTAGAGGTGCCATCAGAAATGGCTTGACTGAGGAGGAGATCACTGAGGCAATCACGCATACCATGATGTACTCGGGTGTACCTGCAGGAGTGCAGGCAAGCAAGGACGCTGCTGCGGTGATCAAGGAAATGAAGGATAATGGGGAGTTCGAGGAAGCTGCGAAGAACGCTACCTAGGATGACGAAGAAGCCGTCCTTACCAGCTAGAGGTTCGAGTGGCCTCGTTCAAACAGGCCCCGTCGGGAGTCGACGTTCAATGGCGATACCATTCGTGTTACATACATTACCTGCTCATTGCTGCGACGTCCGAAGAATATACTCCTGGTGTCCCTCTTTATGTCGAGTGCGCTCTATGCATTGAAAGTGCTTGTCGGATCCGGGTTATGAAAGAAGCTGCGGAACTTAACGCCGCTTCTTCGTGATATGGAATCGGGTCTATGGACCACTATGGTCTTCATCGTTGCGCGATATCGATCGCTTCTCGCAATGGATGGAAGAAGCAGAAGGTGCCTTTGGTTCTGCGAAAGGACTCGTGAAGAGAGAAAGAAATGAGGCTTGGGGCGCTCGAGGCATCCTCTCATCACGCCCAGAAGCACTAACCCGGAGAAGTCCATGGGTCCCTATTATTCTGGCTCTTATTGGTTCGGCGCCCTCGCTCTTCCCCGCAGAACCTGCATGCACCTCGGACGGCCACAGACACCTTCACAGTTCTGATCATCCTAGCTACTTGCCATATCCTTCGAGAAAAGGTAGCAATGTAAAGCAACCTCTTGGCAGAGGCAACGGTCATGGTCACAAGATGTTGCAACGCGAATGTGCCCCTGGTCCTCACCGCTGATCCCACTAGACACCCGGAGAACAACGTGTGCCCTAATATGCAGTCATTTTCGCAAATGTGTGTAACAGTGTTCTTGACATAAACCTAACGATTTTCACTCCCTGGCTGTGCCGCACAAAGCACAACATCGCACACTGACGACGATATGGCTGCGAAAGAAAATATAGCGGCGGCCGGCTCAGAGTCAATGACTGAACCAAAGCCTCGAGAGGATACCCTCCTCGAGCTCTCGCAATACGAGCCATATGTGAAGCCAGGCCTGCGTGGCATGTTTCAGAGCAAGTATGTGGTGGCTTGCTCTTTCCTTGTCCGGCTGGGTGGCTTCTTGTTCGGCTACGATCAGGTTGGTGGACGACATCAATCATAAATGAATCTGCTAAAGACGATGCTAGGGAGTCATCTCCATCATCTTGGTCACGGATCAATTCATTAACGTGTTCCCGCGCATCTCGGACGATGCACCAGGAGGCGGCTTCTGGAAGGGATTCATGACTGCTCTCTTGCAACTTGGCGCTGCATTTGGCGCTTTCAATCAGGGCTGGATCGCGGATAGGATTTCTCGAAAGTACTCCATCACTTTAGCAACCATTATCTTCATCGTTGGGTCGGTACTACAGACAGCCGCATACAGCTATGCACAATTAGTTGTTGGTCGCTTCATTGGTGGTATTGGGGTCGGCATGTTATCGGTAGGTTGTTGCATGGTGTCCGATTTCTCCTACGTTCTAAGCTTACATCACTATAGATGGTTGTGCCAATGTACATCGCGGAGGTGGCGCCTCCTGAGATTCGTGGTTCACTGCTTGTGCTGGAAGAGTTCTCGATTGTCTTCGGCATATGCGCGGCGTACTGGCTGACATATGGCACACGATACATATCCTCGGACTGGTCTTTCCGCCTACCTTTCTTGCTCCAGATCGGGCCGGCAGCTCTGCTTGGTGTTTCAGTGTTCTTCCTACCCTTTTCTCCGCGATGGTTAGTATCTAAAGGACGAGATTCCGAAGCGCTGGCATCACTTTGCAAGTTGAGAAATGTCCCAGACACGGATCCTAGGGTCCTTGCCGAGTGGTACGACATTCGGTCCGAGGCTGTCTTTCACCGTGAAGTCACGGAGAAAACCCATCCGCAGCTGACTACGAAGCACTCTTTTGCTGCCTCGTTCAAGCTTGAGCTCGCCAAATATGCTGATTGTTTTCGGAGAAATTATTGGCGACGTACCATGGTAGGCGTTTTGCTAATGTTTTTCCAACAATTCGTTGGTACGTACCTTATCCAGTTTCAGGCTTCATTCAGTTCCTAACGCTGCCAGGCATCAATGCTTTGATATACTATTCTCCTTCACTTTTTGCCATGTTGAATTTTGGGCCTGCTGAACATAAAGATGAATAATATTATCTATAGATGATGAGAAGAAGAGAAGGAAAGAGAAGTTCTAACAGTACAAATATCAGTAGGATGTGGTTCCACCAGTTTCATCTCTACTCCCCAGACAAAGAACACCTCTGCCACTATCCGTTATAGCCAGTGATGCTCTGAAGGCATCAATTTCAACATGCCACTATGGGAATGAATTACAACATGCAACTCATTCTCGGAGGCATCTTGAATATCACACAGCGTGTTGGAGTGATCACATCGTTATACACCATGGACAAGTTCGGGCGGAAGCCCCTACTCCTCTTCGGGAGCATCACGATGTGCATATGTCATATCATCATTGCGGTCCTCGTCGGACTCTACTTTGGTAGCTGGGATGGACAGGAAGACAAAGCTGCTGTTGCAGTTGTGTTCTTGTTCCTCTGTATGCTGTTCTTCGGGTCTTCTTGGGGTCCGGTACCATGGGCTATGCCATCAGAAATCTTTCCGAGCTCGATACGAGGCAAAGGCGTGGCATGGTCGACATGCTCAGATTGGCTGAACAATTTTATCATAGGATTAATCACGCCTCCCATGATCCAGAACACACGCGGTTTCGGGGCGTATACCTTTTTCGCCGTTTTCTGTGGACTGTCTGCCTTTTGGACGTTCTTCTTCGTTCCAGAGACCAAGGGTCGAAGCCTTGAAGATATGGACCGTGTTTTCGGGGATCATGCGGCTGAGGCAGACGTTATCAGGCGGGCGGAGATAATGAGAGAGCTCAAGACCTCTGCAGCACCGGTGCGGGAGGGCAAGACGGTGTAGCTGTATCGTATCTAAGAATGGTGACCAAATTTGTTACTCTTTCACTTGTCCCGCCTGCTCTGGTGTGCTTGGCAGGAAATGTAAATACGCGCTGGACCCTTGCATGGGATTCTACAGTACGGAGGACCTTGCGAAGCACTGGCTCGCACGAGCACATCAGCGTGCAGAGAGGAGAGTTGCGACTCCGTAACATAACCTCGGCTGTCCTCTAGGCGAACAGAAGGCACTGATTGGTGACAATGCTGAAGAAAGCGGAAAAGCGTCCGTCTTCTTGGCCCTAAACCTGATTCGATCAGCTCGAGCAGGGTAGCCACGGCAGGTGCAAGTGGTGCAAGTCGTGTCTTCTGGTGCTTCCTCGACCCCCGCGTATCTGTAATTATTGAACCCCTCACGTCGACAGCTTCTGTTCACATCGAACCCGACTATGGAACCCCAGACAACAACTGGCACGCGCCAGAAACGCAAACAATCAGGCAACAAGACGAAGACTTTACCTTGCCCGCACTGTCAGCGATTATTCGCAAGATTGGTGCGTCGGCCAGCTTCGAAGCACATGCGACGGCGCAAAATAGCTAACTGCGGGCAATAGGAACACCTGCAGCGACATATTCGAACACATACGAAAGAAAAGCCCTTCGTCTGCGAAATATGTACAAAAACATTCGCGCGCAGCGACCTCCTCGTCCGCCATGAACGGCTGGTCCATCCTGGCGACGAGGAGCAGCACACCAGCAGGAAATCACATAAGAGACGAACACATTCGACGACATCGAACCTCTCAAGCATTACTCGACCCCATGCGAATAGCGATGCCTCCCAAATGAGCCCAGTCTCACCTCTACAGCCGCAAGGACACGATCCGATGGACATCGTGCATCAGAACAGCCAGCACTTGCTATCTTCTCCCATGGGACAAGAAGGAAGAGGCATGATGGACATGCTAGATCCCCAGCTCATGCAACCGCCGAACGGTCTTGGGTCGATCGATGGCCTGCCGGCGCATCAGTCAAATCATTTCAGTCCATCGGGTCTGGATCCTTCGTGGGGCTACGATCTGAACCTGCTATCACACGCGGCAAGCCATGTGGCTTCGAACCCACAGCATCAGTATGGCATGCCAGACATACCCACCTCAAGTCAAGAGCAGATGCAAGAACCATTACAACAGCTTCTTCCTGTCACCATGGAGCAACAATACCCTCCGCGGACTATGCAAGACTATGGCCATCAAACGCCTCTGTTCGAGAGTCCAGATCTTGGTGATCCCATGCAAGACTTTACTGTGTTTCTGGACAGCATAGGTTTGTCCTCAGAGTGGGATCCGCGCATGATCAATAGTACCGAAGGTGAGCCGTTCACTACTCCAGAGCTGAAGAATGACCCCAACTTCTACAAAGCAAATGGCGATCCCATAGACCATAGGCTGGCACCTTTGCAAGACGAGAACAGCACCTTCTCCAGGTTCGGCTCGCGCTTGCCGTCCTTGCAGCCAGAGCCCCGTGAGCACCACTCCCAGCCTCCGGAGCTCAAACCGAACGACGATTATTTAGGCATACCAAAGTCGAGAGGATCTTGTGAGGTATCAGACACAGATCGGCAGCAGTTTGCTTCGAAGCTAGCATCTTTCGACAGTGTCATGCCAAAAGGCTTCATTGCACCGTCAAGACATTCGCTGTCCAGATATTTAGCCGGGTACATAAATGGTTTCCACGAGCACTTACCATTTATTCACGTTCCTACACTCTCTGTGGGAAGCAGCGCGCCGGAGCTAGTTCTAGCCCTTGCAGCCGTCGGAGCGCAGTATCGCTTTGAGAACAGTCGAGGCATCGAGCTTTTCTACGCTGCTAAAGCTGTTGTTCTTGAACAGGTCAAACGGCGCGATGGCTTTCAGATACCTCAGCTGTGGAACAGACCGCGCACTCGAACCGGCTCGATCGTGCATTCGCCCTCTAACGGAGGCTTCAGTGGCTCTAGCAACAGTCCTTTCCAATTTGTGCCGTCAGAAGAAGCAGTTGCGCCTGATAGCAAAGAGCAAATGGACTCGATACAAGCACTGCTCCTTCTGACAGCATTCGCAACTTGGGAGCGACATCAAGAACTATTGCGTGAAGCATTGGCTTTTCAAAGCATTCTCGCTAGACTGGTCAGGGAATCGGGCTTGTCAAACCCAGAAATTCCACCTTCAGAAGACCTGAGCTGGGAAGAGTGGGTGCGGCTAGAGGGTGATAAACGCACGAAGCTGATAGTATACTGCTTCTTCAACCTTCATTCCATAACATGGAATGTGCCGCCACTCATACTCAACACCGAGCTCAAGCTCGATCTGCCAGATCCTGGCAACGAGTGGAAAGCCCCGAATGCAGAAGTCTGGAAGAAAGTACGAGCGCAGAACACCCCTTCGGCTGTTCCATTCCAGACCGCATTCTCTCGTCTGTTCTCGAAGCCTTCACAAACGCCGCCTGCCCCCGTCTCGCCACTAGGGAACTATGTTCTCATTCACGCTCTCATACAACAGATCTTCTTCGCTCGACAACTCTCTCTCGTTTGGCCAGCTGCCGATGCCACGTCACTGCGGCATGAAGATATCACAATACTTGAAAGAGGTCTGTCATCCTGGAAGTCCGGCTGGAAGCGCGATCCGCAATCATCACTGGATCCACAAAACCCGAACGGGCCTGTGGCGTTCACTTCAACAGCGCTACTTGGTCTAGCATATATCCGCCTACACATCGATATGGGTCCTCTTCGACACCTCGAGTCCCGCGACAGTAGTCAGATTGCTCAAGCATTACATAGCACACCTGCCCTACGCCGTGATCCACGACTCACTCCAGCTCTACTACACTGCGCTCATGCGCTTTCGATACCTGTCAGATTAGGCATAGATTTCGTTGCCAAGACGCAAACCTTCTTCTGGTCGATACAACACTCGCTCTGCAGTCTCGAATGTGCATTCTTACTCTCAAAATGGCTGCACAGCCTGTCACGTATCATCCCAGATCAGATGCCGCCCCTGTCCGAGCACGAACGAAAACTGCTTGTATGGGTTCGGAACATCCTCGAAGAAACGGAGATGATAGTGCCACTGAACGGCGATGCCGGCGACAGCCGAGTCGTCAACCAAAGCCAAGAACTTCTCGAAGATGAGGGCAAAATTCGTGGTCTGGCAGTCAGCGTCGTAAGGGTATGGAGCAAGACATTCAAAGGCAACACATCCTGGGCGATCGTTGACATGATCGGGTCTGCTCTAGAAGTTTACGCTGACCTGCTAGAGGAAGATATGAGGGTTGAGCTCGGTATAACGCTGAGCAGCCGATCTGGTAGCTCGAGACCGACTACTGCTGCGGGGAGTGGACCGCAAATGACGCAGTCGGCGGTGTATCCTGCGTTGCAGTCGCAGCCGACGCCTGGAAGCGTTGGGTCTGGTTGAGTAGACCAGAAGAACAGGACTGTTGCTTGGGGTGATGAGTTTGTGGTTTTCTGACACGATGACCTTGGTCGGTGCGATGAGTCCATGTCTGATGATTTATACACGGTTATTGTGTCAATAAGTATTCTTGTAGTATATGTACAAAGCTTGAATGTACATATTACGGTCGATTGCACAAAGCAAATTCAATTTTATGATGAACATCTTTGATCGGCTGCTCCTGCAGTCCAGGGCAGCATCAGCATTGATCTGCTTATCACATCGCATCGTCTCTGTACAAATTGACTCCTAGATATGCGAGTGGAAGGCGCCGCCGCCCGTGAATAAAACGAGCATGTCGTTTCGTATCGTTCTTTAATCTTGCTGTTGGCCGTGACTTATCGTGCGCGACGAGTGCATATTTCTCGTGGTACTCTGCTCTGTTGGAAAGTGCTATGCACGAAAGGCGGGTAGCGATCTGCTATACTTGAGGGAGGACATTCCCGGTGTAGACCTGTCTCTAATCTCTCATCTTGCGTTGTCCCGAGAGTTTGCGAGCGTTGGGATTAAGCAAGCAGTATGCCGTCAAGAGGAAATTTCTTACCAGTTGATAGCAGCACTAGGATTACACAGTTGTGAGTTAGCGCCAGACATGTTCTATTGCCTCGATCTTGCTGTGGGTGGGTTGGTTGAATTTGAGTGGGCGCGCCGCTTGGTCGAAGGTGATGTGGTTCTAGTGTGTGCGAATAAAAAGGGGTGGAAACACGGCCTTGCTGACCATTCGAGCCACCGACCCTCGTTTCCCGTAGAGAGCCAAACCTTGAGCACGTTGACCTGCTTAAGGTAGTCAGCTTTTTGATAGCTATTTATCACAACGCCATTCCAGTTGTCTGTTGCTGCAGTGATGTTGAGGGCCCATGGGGAGGTTACGAGCTTTTAGTCAGTACAGGCGATGCCAGTGCGATAACCGGATCTTGTTCGTGCTTCGCCTGACAGTACTTTTCGATTAAATCGGGTGCTTAGACAGTCTCGCTTGCTACCTATCTGTCGTGGATGGAAGACTCCTGTCCGCTGTCCTCTCGAGCAGTGTGATCCACTATTCGGTGAGACCGTGTGTGTACAACGTGTATCAGGCGTCGACTTAGGGTCAACGGACATCGCCGCGCAGGGAGCGCTGATATGCGGGCGGTAGCGGAGATAGCCGATGGTTGTCTAGGAGGTACCTGAGTCAAGCAGGGCTCCCTCAAGGACAAAGCCGGAGATCGGAGCCGAGGGGCCAAACCTGTTCCCTCAATAATTTGCCGGTTTTGCCCACCTGCACCTTGAACTTGGACATAACAGGCGTCCAGAGCGCTGTTCTCCGGGAACCGCCTGCGCCTACGATGTCAGGTAACCCTTGTGGCCGCGGCCGAATTTGCTGATAGTTTATCTGCAATAACAGGAGTAATAGGCGACTTAGACTATCAGCAAATTCGGCCGCGGCCACAAGCCTAAGGCCTCCCAAACACGAGTGACTTTGGCAAACCGGCAAATTATTGACGGCACAGGCTTGGGGCCAAAACCTAGTGTCTCTGTGAGACTTGCTTCCGACAGTGCTTTTTATTCATATGATGTAACTCTTCTCGTTCCGGACCTATCGATGCTAAGCAGTGTCTTTATGGCCGACGGCGATGCTGCTCCTACGACGTTCATAGATGCAATCAAAGCGGCGGTCGACGCCTGATGTGGTGGAAGCGTGTTAAGAACAGTCCAACCTGTCCAATCCGTTGATCATTGCCGCTGCACTTTTGCAAGTGCCGACAGCAGCAGACACGGCAGCGATGAGGGCACGGCGATCACTGGGCGCCGGTCAAGATTGCTCGACCCTTACCCGTCTTACAGGCGATCTTCTTACTTCCGTTTGCTGCCATCGCTAGATCGAGCTTCGATTCCTTGCAGAAGGTACTCGAATTCCATGAGCAGCTGGTCAATCATTTCTTGGACCTGATGTTCGGATTCTGAGCAGAACCAGTGGAGCATCTTGCGCCATTCATCGTCCTCTTCATGTCGCCTGTATGGCTTACACGCTTCTCGCGCTCGGGAAAACCAAGTCCGGACTTTCCAATCCTTCGGTGGAACAAAACCCCAGAAGAGGAAGACCCTTATATGCGCTAGCCAGAGCCAGGAGCCTGACCACAGAGCAGCAAACGTCGAGTGTGTGTCTTGTACTCTGCGTGATTATAATGTCGATGATGTCGAGTCCAATCCTGCTTTTCCAGCACAATAGATCCTCTTGCAAGAAGCAGCATATCATGGATAACTTGCTTGCAAGCTCTTTCACTCGAGATGCGTCGCTTAGTCGCAATTCAGCCCAGAGTTCGAAGAAGTGCTTGCCTTCGAAAGATGCACCTGGCGTTTGACGAGGCCACCATGGGCCACTGCTACTCCGGAGGATCTCATACGGGTATGCAGCAATTGCATGTGAAAACTCCTGTGACCCGTCTTGGTTCCACCGATTGAATGGAAGGTCACCTAGGTTTGTGGCAAAAAGGGCGACGAAAAGGAGACGAGTGCTGGGGCTCAAGTATTGAAGGAAGACCTTCCAGCATCGCCTCCAATATGGATCGATCCTATCAGTAAAGACATTTGGGTGCCGTCTGTCAAGTACGGATTCGTAGACCAGGCAGCTCAACAAGTAGTCCTGCTCCTCTACGCTCAGGTTCGCCAGATCATGCTGGTAGTGCGCGATGTATGCCGAGGCGTCGCGAGCTGCTGTGAAGGCCAGGTCCAAACGCCAGTGTCGACGACGGTATGGTGAGTTCTGGAACACATGCTCCAAATGGCTTGCGCACAGCGTGTTGACCCTTCCCCTCCATGTTCTCGATGGCCCAACAGTGTTACCAGTGGGGAATTGATGGTAGCACTACCAACGTCGAGAGCGAATTTGGAACTGTCGAATTCAATGTCATTACGCAGCAAGTCAACAGCATCAAGCAGTAGCCTTGCAAAGTCCCTTGTGCTCAGAGAGCCCCGTACACCTACTAGTGTTGGCCGTGAAAGGCAACCCGTCATTGCGTTGCTTATGACATATTTTTGCCAGTCCCACCGAGACTTAGACGAAGGTCTCGAAATTCCGTATATGTCAGCCATGCTCTGTGGAACAATCGTCCAAGCGTCAGCTGCAATTTCAACGCTTTTCACGACGTCTGCGGCTAGCCGAAGCCAGATCTTGTCAGGGTAGATTGACAGCAGCTTATCCCCAAGCCATGCTTGAACGATAGAACGGCTGTTAATATGATAGCTGACAGTCTCGTGTAGCAGATACACTTTAGCAACGCCTATCCTGTGATGATCTGGCATGTTGACAGGATCTGTCGTCCTTGGTTCGCGACGGCTGAATCGTAGAAAGCTGCCCACAATGCCTTCCAGGCGTGCCTCGAAATGCTCGATTGTTGAGACAATATAATCAGTCATTAGCCCATACCGATGCACGAGCCAATTCACAGCACCAAAGAGTTGTTGTATGTTCAGACTGAGCCTCGCTGTGGACGGGTAGCTTGCTACCAAGTGCAGTATTAATGCTGCCTCGACTCTACGGGACATGGGTATCTGTGCAAGAATTCGGTCGTACATCTCTTTCAGCTCCTGTGGTAATTCCTTCAACTCTTGTTTTGCCTCGGACAGAGTACATCCTCGAACCAGCATGTCTGCCAAAATTCCCGTAGCGAAATGAGCCCATATGAACACCCCGCATGCTTTTCGGGAGAGGTCTTCCACTATCTGCGCGATCAGTTCTCCTGGCTCCATTGACTGTACAACCAGCGCGGTCTGGATGCTACTGAGTGATGCTCGAACATATTGCCGTACTCCCTGGTTATTGAACTCTTGTACTCTGATGGTGGGACATTCCTTGAGCAACGTCAGGATGGATGGTTCGGGACGGCTCGCTATGCACGCTCGTATCCTCGTTCTTTGACACAGCGATCGGATGGACTGCACGACTAGCCGTTTGTTATCTGAGCATTCGTCAAGTCCGTCAACGAGAACGAAAACCTCGATCGCTTCTGACACAAGCATCCTCACGACAAGGTCGATTGTGGAATCCGCATCCGGCAAGAGGGTCAAAGAATCAAGGTCGACACGGTGTTGTGGGAGAGTCTCTGCACTCAGGGCACATTTTTCGATAATCTGCAATAGTAGATGGCGATAGAGACCATTGACAGTATTGGGCAAAGTATTTCCTGCTCTGTAGTCGAAGAAGTAATGCAGAATGTGCCAGTGTTGTGGTCGTTCCTGGCTGGCCAATAAGATTCTCCGTGTCTCTGGCGAGCCAGCGATGTGTTTCATAAGCGTACTCTGTGTTGCTTCAGAGATCCAGATCTCGCAATCTCAGCAGACAGCTACCTTCCCAGAGCCTGGCAGGCCCTGAATCCAGAAGACCGGCTCTGCCTCTGGGTTTGCGAGCCATTTCTCAAAAGCTGTTGACCAGATATATTCGCAAGTGCTAGGATCAGCTCTGAGTGTGTTTGAGAACTTGGTTGACAGACAAGAAGAACGGCCCAAAGCCCTCGCAATCTCTGCCCATTGGCGCTCAGTAAATCTCTTCTCATGCTCGAGATCTTGTTGAGGCGCAACTCCCAAGTACTGGTGGTAAACATCGCCCAGAATTGCATGTGCATTTCCTGAGACACGTACCTGATCATATCTCGAGGCTCGGGATATCGATGGCTCGACTGGCGAGGCGGATCGTTAGCGCTTCATATGCCTGAATTTGCGAATATGTTCAGTGATTCACATACGTACTCCGGCCGATTTCATTGAAGTGGTGAGCAGGCCAACAACGCTTTAGCACCCATAGTAATGTTCATGTAGCTTGGGTTTCATGAACATCATTCAATGCTCTCACCAAGTCTTACGAGGGTAAAGCTTGTGATAAAGCCTCAAAGTATACATCGACGGAACTCACCTGCAGCAGTAAGGCTGAAGAGGTGTGATTCCGAGCATCAGGCAATTGCAACAAGCGGGCAAGAGCGGGTAAGGAGACTGGAAGGTACGAGGCTGACCTCGCTTGCAGTTACGCTTACCAAACCAACATACATTTCTGGAAGGTGTAGCGACGACTTTGCTGGACGTTTGATCGGTGGCAGCGACCACCAACTCAAGACTTAAGTGGGTAAACGCGGCATCTGGGCAAGACAGAATTCATTGAATCGTTACGCCAGAAGCCACTCCTGCGGAAAAGCGCAATGAGGCGTTTTTCACAACTTGAACCACCTAGCCATAACCCAGCATAGCAATACTTCTCCCAAACTCGAAGCACGAATACCGCCCTGTTTGCGCCAAGCATATCATTCATGCATCCCACCATCACGTATTGTAGTGGTACATCCTCTTGTGATCGGTCTTAACTTCTAGTCCCCACCATTCGCCATAGCAGAAAAGTTAAGCTTCAGCTTTGTCCCACCAGCACTGGGCGGCACACTGGGTCGCGGTGTCCCCAAACTCGAGCCTGCATCGGTGGATGCCGCATCGCCCTTGCCCAGCGTCGGTAGGCCGGGGTGCTCGCTCTGTTGCTGTGCGATCATTTCGGCGCATTTTTTCTGCATATGCGTTAGTATTTTGCTCGTTTCTCGTCAGTGAAGGATCGACTTACCTCAATCATAATAGCATCGTTATACAACATACTCCCATCTTCATTGTACGTCTTCGCATTCATTGCAAGCAGATCAATATCCTTCTGCAGATCCTCCAGACTCGTGTATTTGTGCCCATTGATCTTGTCTGTGATGTTCTCGATGGCGATCGGGTTGGTGATATAATTGTAGTAGTCAGGATACAATTTCTTCGGCGGGACCTGTAAGAACGGGCCAATGACTGCTCTCATAAGCGGGCCCTCATCGCTGTCGTTTGGATCCGGCTCCTCATCCACGTCCTCCACTTCGATGCTTTCGATCGCTTTGATGGTGATCTTTAGCGCTTTCTGGAGGAGTGACCGGTCAGATGCACTCAGTGAGTCGGGTTTCGCGGATGGACGACCACCACGCTTTCGTTTGGCGACAGGTGTTTCCTCTTCTAGGTCAGCCTCCACAGCCTTCCTCTTCGCAGAGTTCGGCTTGCGACCTCGTTTCTTTGGTTGCGGAACAGGCTCCTCTGTACTCTCGCGACTAACGGGGTCAGGAGAAGACTCAATGCCACCTTCACGCTTAGCTTTGTTGGTCTTTCGCTTATCAATTCGTGCTTGCTTTCGCTTTGTTGCTTCACCAATACTGTCGTCCGAGTCGTCTACCGCAGCGAGCCACTGCTCTTCTGTCAGGCCGTCATCGTAGCGGACTTGAGTCTTAACTCTGGCTCCACGACCACCATAATCTTCTTCGGCGTCTTTCTTGTCTGGGTTCGGTTCGTCTTCTTGAAGGTAGATATCTGGCAATTCGTCTTCACCCATGAGACGAGGTAGCGGCCTGCCAGGACCATACTCGTCTCTAGCTTGTCGTTCTTTGTCCATACGTTTGAAGAGAATGAGTTCTTCTTCTGAGCGAGCCATCATGTCATTCAGGTCGTCGTCTTCCATTTCCTCCTGCTCGTTACCTCCCGCTTCGGCGGCTTCAGCGGCTTCCAGCAGGGTCCGCAAGAATGCATCTCGTTCTTCGTTTGTGGATTTGTTATCGAATTTACCAGCTTGAATGACCTTGCCATCCATATCGAGTTTGTACTGGGCTCGTTCGAGGATCTTCTCTTCCACTGAGTTTGAGCTGATGAGTCGAAGAATCCGGACCTCATTCTTTTGGCCAATTCTGTGAGCACGATCTTGAGCCTGCAAATCCTGATGAGGATTCCAGTCGGAGTCGTAGATGATGACAGTATCTGCAGTCTGCAGGTTGAGACCAAGACCTCCGGCACGAGTGGACAGCAAGAAGCAGAAGTATGGCGAGTTAGGCTGGTTGAACAATCTCAGCAGCTCGGAACGTTCATCAGATTTGGTGGCGCCATCAAGTCTCAGATATGTTATCCCTCGTAGTCGTAAGAAGTCTTCCATGATGTTCATGATTTGCGTCATCTGGAAGAACATCAACACACGATGACCAGTAGCTTGAAACTTGGGCAGGACTCGATCCAGAAGCTCGAATTTACCAGCTGTTCGCCAGATTGAGTCGTTCGTGCCCTTACCCGGATTCATCTGCTCTTCAACTGGCTCAAAGACGTAGGGGTGGTTGCATAGTTTCCGCAACTGCATGAGCATGTTGCTAAGTCCACGCATGCTGGTCTTGCCTCCTTTGCCATCAGTTACAGCGAGCTTATTATGAGTCGCCAGTTGCGAGGTGAGCTTGGCCTGCAAAGCAGAGAAGCGACACTTGATGACTCGTTCTTGTTTGTCTGGCAGATCTTTCTCGACGTCCTTCTTGAGACGTCTCAGCAGGAACGGTCTGAGCACCTTGTGGAGACGTCTAATGACCAGCAGCTGCTCTTCTTCGGACAACTCCATTCGATCTTGGCCACCGGTGTTCGCGAAGGGAGTATTGAACCACTCATCGAAACTCTTAGCTGACTTGAAGATGTTTGGTAGCACGAAGTTGAGGATGGCCCAGAGCTCTGTCAGATTGTTCTGCAGAGGTGTACCAGTGAGGATGAGTCTGTATCTTGTGCTGTAGTATGATGATAGAGTGCTACTCAGCTTTGATTGAGCATTCTTCATACGATGACCTTCGTCGATGATCATGTGAACCCACTTGATCTTGCTGAGAATAGGTCGATCCTTGATGATGTACTCGTATGTAGTGAGCAGAACCTGGAACTTCTCACTTCTGATTCGGTTCTGCTGCATCTTTCTGGTATTGGGGGGTCCTTTGTAGACGATCTTCGATACGCTCGGTGCCCATTTGTCAAACTCAAGGTTCCAATTCGTCAACGTACTGAGCGGCACGATGACCAAGAAGGGACCTGATTGCTGCTTCTGCTCGATGAGGTATGTGATTAGAGAAATGGTCTGGATAGTCTTACCCAGACCCATCTCGTCAGCCAGCACACCATTGAGCCTATTGTTGTATAGCGACACCATCCATTGTAAACCTTTCAGCTGGTACTCTTTCAATGTACCACCAACCAGGATCGATGGTTGCACATGGACCTCTTCTTTGATCTTGTGAGCAACAGCATAGTAGTCGATTTTTCTGCCGCCATCTTCATCCTCGGAGCCTATTTCGTCCTCTTCAGGAGCGAAGTCCTCCGTTTCACCGTATCTTTCGGCAGCGCTTCGTTGTTGAGCACGTACAGATGCAGCAAGTTGGTTGAGGAAACCATCGGTCTGTTTGAGCAGATGAGTGATACGAGAATCTTTGGCTTGGCCGAGCAGCTTCAGATAGGTCTCTTCGTCGTTCGCCTTCAAAGCTTGCAGACGTTGCTTGGCTGTGCGTTCAATGCGCTTTTGCTCTTCTCGCTCCATGTGCTGATGTTGGGCGATCATCATCTTTCCAAGCTTCTGCATTCTTGCCTTCTGGTTCATGGCATGGTTCTTGATCTCATTGCCATGAGCGATGACGGAAAGTAGTTGATCATTGGCCTTAGTCTTTTCCTTATTCTCACGAGCGTCTCTCTGTTGTTTTTCGAGCTTCTCGGTAATCTTAGCTTCCCTGAGCGATTGCTTCTTCATTCTTCGATGCAGCGCACGATTGGCAGTCATAGCCAGGTTGTCATAGTTAAAGAGCTCTTGTTGAATTTCCCGTCTAAATTCGCGCTGTCGTTGCAGCAGAGACAACTTCTTGAACTCGATAAGCATCTTCATCCTCAGTGAGCTATCATCTGTGGCCTCCATCGAGCTGCTACTGTCCCATGCAGCGATGTTGACTGGCATGGCAGCAATTTCAGCTTTGCGGGCCTGAATGCGATTGTACATCATGCGCTCTCTATCTTCACGGACCTGCTCGATGTCGACCCCATACGGCATTAAGGCTGGCACACGTGGTCGCTTAGCCCGCTGCGAATGATCTGCAAAGGTGATAGTGCGAGGGTATAATTCGTAAGGGGACTTGTAAGATTCGAAGAACTGCTTGGCCAGTGTCATGTCGGTTTGAGCGCTCTCTTTTCCTTCGGCTGCATCCTTAACAACCTTCTCAGCAGCTTGTGCGGAGGCGGCCGATGGCATAGCGGCATCGTTTCTCGGGAAGACTTTCTCTTGTAGTGCCTGTGGCAGAGGCATGTTCTTGCTTAGCATCTTGAAGGCCTGGATTTGCATCCGAAGCAATTGCAGCTGTTCAGGCGAGAAGCCAGCAGCACTCGTGACGGTGCGCTGTGGTCCAGCACCCTGCGTCGACGCGCCAGATTGTGGCTCCTGTTGAGCAACACGAGCATGCGCAACCCCGTTCGCTTCTGACTGTATTCCATCCATTTGCGCGTTCGAAGGGTTGCCGCCATTCTGGACAGCGCCGTTGCTTTGACCATTCATCTGAGGTTGTGGCTGACCTTGGGCTTGCATCTGGGTCTTCTGTTGCTGCATATGGGCCATCTTCATCTGTGCCTGCTTACGCGCCTGCTGTTGTTGCTGCACATAGGTGAGGAATTGCTGAAGCTTGAGGAGTTCGGGGTCAGTCTGAGGCACCTTCTGCGCCTTGAGGAGTTTGTATTTCTCATATGCAGCCTGTATCTGTTGTTGCGTAAGGTTGGGCGGTAGTGTCTGGCCCATGGACTGCATAGGGTTTGGTTGCTGCATGGCAGCTGGCTGTACAGAAGCCATGCCGGCAGGGGTTTGTGTTTACTGTGGCACCCGTAACATGGGGTGGAAGGATGTATGTGGGTAGACAGGGGACTAAACACCTCCCGAGGTGTATCCCGGCGTTGCTCTGATGCATAGTGTTAGTAAATTGAACATTTGGAAACGAACTTGGCGCATTGCGCATGGTGATTGATGGAAGGAAGTGGTAGGCTGATAATGCTGATTGACTCACACGAGTGTAGTACAAATGAATGGCTGAGGGTTGGCTCAAATCAGGTCGCGGACAGTCACTTGGGGTGATTGTGGTGGTTGATTATCGAATCGCGATGGAGCAGGCCGTCGTCGCGTCTCGGTCATCTGTGAAAGCCTGCGAGGGACGAGACGATTACTAGAAAGAACACTCCTGCCCGCAGACGCGGCAGATTCAGCAAGATTATGAGCTAGTACACTTTAGACCTAGCGCTGGTTAGTGACGGATACGAACGCCGAGAGTCCGGCTTTTCAAGGAAAGAGCATTTCACGAAGCTGAGCACTGATACTGTAGTTGTAATGATGCACATATGCAAGTTCAATCTGTTTGGCACAGCGTTATATGCTGCTCACTGTGCGAAAGAGTTCCTGTAGTGCTATAGCAAGTGCAAACGCCCCAGCCCGCCAGTCAAAAACTGTGTCCCTTGTGCCTGAGCCCGCCCTATACCTCCCAATCACGAAAATTGCCATATGTACATGTCTCACGCTTACGCTATCAGTGTTCTCTTGGCTGGAGGAGGCGGAGGTGCTGGTTTGCCCAGCCCGCCAGGTTTTGACGATCGGGAGGGCGGTGGCGGAGGCGGTCTCCTACCGCCGCCGAGTGGTGTCTGAGAACCACTGCCTTCTGGCGTCTGCGGTGATTCATCTGCAAAAATGTCATGCTCAGGCTGGCTCGACATGGTGTCAACACGCCTAAGATTGGTTCTTGTCGACTGTAACATCAAAGAATCACTCGGTACTCTAGACAGGCGATTTGGCTGTACAGGCGAAATATCTCGTCTTTCTTGAGGCTGTGTCTGGTAGGTAGTCGAGCGGCCGAAGCCTGGTCTAGCCCGCATCAAGTCAGGGTCTGCTGCAGGGGGGTCGCCGTAGCGTGAAGATGGTTGTCGAGACTTGATGCTTGGCTTGATTGGCTCTGGCTCATCTCGATCTGAATGTGTGGAAAGGAATGAGCGAACCGTGTTCGACCGTGACCTGTTGGGCAAAGGCCTGGCACTAATTTGACTTTGTCCCGAAGCTTGTCGCATGCCCCCTAAGCCCTGTCCAAAGGCCGACTGAGCTGGCCATTCGTTCTGTAGCTGGACGAGTGCTTCTCGGCAACGATCGTGATAAGCAAGTTGGGCCTCGAGGAACGCCGTTAAATCGTTGACGCTCTCGGCTTCAGCATCCTTGATCTCGAACATGCGTCTTTCGACGTCCGCTTCCGCCTCTTCGTACTTCATCTGCTGTGACCGGAGTTCTTCTTCGACTCTAAAGTCCTCCCTTTTCGCTTTCTGCAGCTTGGCCAAAGATGTATCGTATGCAAGACGTCTCGACTCCAGTTTCCTGCGTGCGGCTTGATATTCTTTCATCTGCACCAGGGATCGCTCAAGCGAGTCGGCCCAGCTATTAGTGGCCGCTACAATGTAAGACTCTTGAGAACGAGCCAGGCGTTCTTGTGTTCTTCCGAAAGCTAGCTGAGTGTTAGAAACTGTCCTGCCAGATGTTCACAAGTACTCACAGCTCAAACATTGGCCGTATTCTGAATCGTGCTCAAAATCCTCTCCGTGAGTGATCATGCTCCCACCCATGTATGCGATCGGAAGGGTCTTCTCCTTCTTCTCGACTTCTGTTCTCTTGGAGACGACTTTCATGTAGCCGTTCATGGACTCTGACATCTTCTCCATGCCCTTCTGTCGCAACTCCATCTCCAGCTCCAGAGCCTTGAAGTTGTCGGTGGTGTTGGTCTTGACCTCCCCTCCCATCCGCTCCCCCGCCCATTGCTTGAAACGATCGAGTTTCTTGTTGACAATCATTTCGATCTGCTGCTAGATTGACTGTTGAGTTTGTATCTGTGGTGCTATGCGGAAAGTGAGAACGCAGCAGCGGGAGTAATTCGTTTGAAAGTACACCTGCGGAACAATGGATATCTATGACAACGAGGGTGCAAGTGGGTGAAACGAGCGCAAGATGACGTTCAAGAAGTGGGCTTGAAGAATGCGTCGTATCAGAACAATAATAGCAGCGGAAACAGCGCTCAAAGATGTTTCAAAAGCAACAAAATCAAACCCGAGACATAAGTACAGCGAGAAACACGAAAACGTTGGGTGCACCAGGTGGGTTGACGTTTGATGAGGGAGTCGTCCCCAGCACGTCCCTCGGTGATCTAGAATCATGGCGCGAACCGGCTCAAGCGGCGTGGGCCAAGCGCGCTCATAAAAAATGCCATGGCTTCAATCCTGTGAATGGCATGCATTTATCCTTGTTCAATTTGGCTTATCAGACACAAGAGACACGCCCCAAAAACAGCCTGAATGAAACCTGGGGTGTTTCACGCGCGCCTCCCACAGTGAGGCTCTTCTTATGGTTGCAGACAAGGTTCTACTGGACATCTGAAGCGCGACGAAATAATCATTTTTCTGTGTCACTTCAATAGGGATCGTGCGCACGTACGTGTCAACGAGCACGGTCAGTAGAATATTTTGTTTCAGAATGACTCTTCATTTCAATACGTGCATTCGTGGCCTCAGATACGTCCCGTTCCGTACAAGCTACACAGGACGCGTGTACAGAGTCTGAGATCGTCATCGAGGAGATTGCTTGACAGATGTCGTTCAAGCGGTTGAGCCTCTCCTAATCTATGGAAGAGGAAAAGATTGTTCCACCTGCGCTCATCTAGGTGATTTGTTCGACCGAACTCTGCTCTCTTCACTTCTGACCAACACCAGCGTGACTGCTCGTAACCCATGTATAGAAATAGCAACAACGACCTTAATCCTTCGTCTTCTGGGTACCACGCAGCAGACCAGTTCTTCTGGCGGCGATGAGACCAGCTTTTTGACCTTGGGCGGCGTATCTGGAGATGGTGGAGGCTTTACCAATATGCTGGTGGTTACCACCACCGTGAGGATGATCGACGGGGTTCATGGCAACACCACGAGTCTTAGGCCATGAGTTTCGCTTGACAGCGAACTTGTGCTTAGCTCGAGATGCCTCTGTTCAGTTTATTAGCATTGCTCTTCCTATCCATGGCAGTCGAAACATACTGAGAAGTGGCTTATCTGTTCGTCCACCACCTGCAACAATACCGATCATGCCTCGCGATGAGCTTGGGATGACCTTCTTTGCGCCAGATGGAAGCTTGACTCTGGTCTTGCCCTCGTCTGGGTTGTGACCAATGACTGTGACATAGTTTCCTGATGTTCGACCCAATGTGCCCCGATCACCAGTCTTCTCCTCAACGTTCGTCACAACGGTACCTTCTGGAATGGCACCAAGCGGCAGAACGTTTCCGACAGTCAAGTTGGCGTTCTTTCCAGCGTAGATGAATTGACCAGTGTACATGCCCTCGTTTGCGATGAATGTCTCGACTCGGTCTTGGAACTTATATGGGTTTCGGAAGGAGACCTTGACGAGTGGTGCGCCCCGGCCAGGATCGTGGATGATGTCCTTCACAATACCTCGGATGTATCCATGCTTCTCGGCGAAGTCGAGTTGTCTGAACTGGGCTGGAGCCTTGTTCAATCTCGTGTGGGCAGCTGTTCGAAATTGTTAGTCGCTGTCGCAAATTCGAGGATTGATGTGGTCGTACTGAAGATAGAGCCGCGACCCTTTCTCTGGTTGCGAATGACCCTACCCATGCTGCCGAAGACGTCAGTATCGTATTTCGTGCTGTCAAATGGCAGGTACTCACACTGCAACCTTTGTCGAATGGATAAGTAAGTGTGGTGTCGACCAAGATTTCGTGGAGGGCAGCGAGGAAATCGCATGCGCCAAGATGTGCGTGCTAGCGTCGAACTAGTCCGTTTCTTGACTCGGCCGACTTGCCACCTGTAGCAAGCTTCTTGAACTTCATCTACAACTTGCTTCCAAGCGCCCTGATGCCTCGGCAGACGCTCGTACGTGCTATAGAATATGGGGACTTTCATCGGCAAGAGGCATAGCAATAGGACTTGAGTCCATCGCACCTGCATGGCACGTAACGATACTGCAACTCACCAGTGCCTCCGCTGCTTGGACCATGGGGCTCGAGACGCAACGGCAGTGCTGTCGCATGCCTATTGGCCACTATAGCCTCATAGAAGAGGCACAAGCGTGTTCTTGCCAAGCTTCTTGCGAGGTTCGCTTTGGTCATAAGCTATGCGTTTTCGCACTTACCTGTCTACCACGCACTGTTTTCTCTGTAAAAATTGGTTGGCTTGCCACGTTATCGTCGTGCATGAAACAGAGTAGTGGAAGGAGAAGCAACTGAGTGCGTCTGTCAGACGATGTGTTTTCGGCACCTCGCCGCTCTATAGAGAAACGGCAATTCATGGCCCACAGGGTGCCTGATGCTGACCGCAAATAAACAGGGCGACCCATGGCATTGATGACTTGTAGAGATGCGAAGGCAGTGAATGTGAGTTCACAAGTTGTAGATGAAGTTCAAGAAGCTTGCTACAGGTGGCAAGTCGGCCGAGTCAAGAAACGGACTAGTTCGACGCTAGCACGCACATCTTG
>Ga0181470_100031_pt1 | contig 28437 bp, 19 predicted proteins | sample InSIn5SAF170_FD_119082 | JGI IMG/M metagenome (GOLD analysis project Ga0181470, IMG submission 119082) | Clean room microbial communities from NASA Spacecraft Assembly Facility at Jet Propulsion Laboratory, Pasadena, California, USA -... ...
CCGGATCTTTACAATGGCTAACCGCAAACAAAGACTAATGAGATATTCAAACAACTTGATCTATGCCGAATCATGATAACCGCGCCGGCATCGTTATAACCATTTGTTCTCTCGTTTGTGAAGACAGAAACTAAAGTGCTTTTAACTTTTTTACCATTTCAACTGCATTGGTGTTTCCTGGATTTAGTTTGATAGCCTTTTCATAACATTCGATTGCTGAAGCATTTTCGCCAATCGTCATATAACCTTCCGCCAGGCTGTCCCAGGCATTACCCGACTCCGGGAAGTCAATCGTGTTTTGTTTCCAAACCTGGATTGCTTCCTCCATTTTTTCTGAACGCATCAACTGGTAACCAATTCCGTTCAGCACATCTTCTGATAATGTTTTTCCACCTTTTTTCCTATCCGCATTATAGTCGGACAAAGCTGTAGTAACTCCCTTGTCGATTATAGTTCGGTAAAAAACAACGGCCATAGGATCATGTTTGGGATAATTCAACATGGTAAGCGCGGGGTGGGTGCCACCTATAGATATGGCTAACATTTCAGGGGCGATCGAAAGTCCATTCGCGCTGTTTGTGAAATACACCAATCCATTCTTTCTCTTTATATCTGCCGCCATATAGCATTTGCTGTCACCCTGGTCGCCCCAATGCCAGAAATAATCACCGCCGGCAGTGTTCTCAAGCCCCACTCCCAGGCCCCAGGCAACTTCAGGCGTTTTGGCATTTGCCTTAAATTGAACGCTTAACATCGACCTGGAAGTTTCTTCCTTCAGCCCGGCACCATTTAACACTGCAACCATGAACTTGGCATAGTCCTCTGCAGTAGTGTGCAGGCTTGCCGCGGCGTTTATGCCTTTGCTGTCATCTTTGTAAGACATCTCACCCAGCCAGTTGTGCCGGAATATCTTGATTGAATCATACTCATCTCGCCATACCATACTGCTATGAGTCATTTTCAATGGCTCAAAAACACTTTTCCTTACAAGTTCATCAAACGATAACCCACTTATCTTTTCGGCGACTTTAGACAAATACACAAAGCCTTCACCGCTGTATGACCATTTTTCACCCGGTGTAAACATAATTGGTAATGTTTTCGAGTTACGCGGGCGCCAGTTTGGAAAACCGGTTGAGTGAGTGAGCACATGTCGCGCTGTGATCATATTTATCCTGCTGTCATCACCCACATCATAATTATTACCGAGATATTTATTGAGCGGCGTATCAAGATTTAACAGGCCGCGTTCCACCAGTTTCAGCACAGCATAACTGGTCACGACCTTTGTAAGAGAAGCAGCTTCAAAAATCGTTTTGTTTGTCGCGGGTGCTTTTGTGGAAGCATTCAAATAGCCAAAGGTTTTTGTCCAGGCTATCTTGCCATCCCATATAAGCGCAGCTGTTAACCCGGGTATAAGATCCCTTTTCATTAATAGTGGGATGTTATTCTCAAGCCGGTTAATAGCGGCGCCGGAAGTAGTGGCGCCCTGGCTGAAGCCCTTAATGCTACCTAAAAGAATGAAAAGAAAACTAAAAAGCCAGGGGCGGTTATCATGATTCGGCATAGATCAAGTTGTTTGAATATCTCATTAGTCTTTGTTTGCGGTTAGCCATTGTAAAGATCCGGAGAACGAGACCCTGTCCAAAATAAGCAAAAATGTATCGCCGGTGAACAAGTTGAATCAATTAGCCTCTTTGTGCGGATAAGATCCGAATTATTAAACTTACCTTGGAATCGAGCATCTGTTAATCATAATCAATTATGTTATATGGAAAGTTTTCTTTCTGCCGCCGTTATCTGGTTTATTATCGGGTTTCTTTGTTTTCTGCTTGAATTTGTTGTGCCGGGCCTGATCCTTTTTTTCTTTGCTGTAGGGGCATGGATAGTCGCTGTTGTCTCTTTATTTGTCGACCTTGGCATCAACTCGCAACTGATCTTATTTCTTGCCAGTTCATTAACCACGATCTTTTTGTTTCGTAACTGGGTAAGAAAGATAGTCTGGACCAAAAGACATTCGACTGAACTTGAAGACGAATTTATCGGCAAAACCGGCAAGGCAGAAACCTTTATTGGTCCCGGTCAGATTGGTAAGGTCGATTTCAAGGGAACGCAATGGGATGCACGATCAGAAGACAGGATTGAAAAAGGCGATAACGTTACAATCATAGGTAATGACAGCATTTTATTAATTGTGAAATCTACCAACTCTATATTATGACAACGACCACTATTATCCTGATCATCCTTATCATTTTCCTTTTAATCGCGTTCCTATCTACGTTTAAAGTGGTGCCGCAGCGGTCAGCTTATATCGTGGAAAGGCTGGGCAAATACAGTCGTACACTGGAAGCCGGTTTTCACATACTGATTCCTTTTATAGATAAGATAGCCTATCGCCAAAACCAGAAGGAACAGGCTATCGATGTTGCTTCACAGATTTGTATTACTAAAGACAATATCGCGGTAGAGGTTGACGGCATTTTATACCTGCAGGTGATAGATCCACAGAAAGCGTCTTATGGCATAGACAACTACAAATTTGCAGTGGTGCAGATTTCGCAAACAACAATGCGTAGTATTATTGGAAAGATGGAGTTGGATAAGACCTTCGAAGAAAGGGAAACGGTTAATGGCAGCATAGTGGAAGCCGTAGATAAGGCCAGCGGTCCGTGGGGAATCAAGGTATCGCGTTATGAAGTAAAGAACATTTCACCACCGCAGAGCATTAAGGATGCAATGGAAAAGCAGATGCGCGCCGAACGTGAAAAAAGGGCCTTAATTGCAGAATCAGAAGGTGACAAGCAGGCAAAAATTAACAGGGCAGAAGGTGACAAACAGGAAGCGATCGCACGCTCAGAAGGTGAGAAACAACGCCGGATCAACGAAGCAGCGGGAAGGTCTACCGAGATAGAACTAATTGCCTTCGCAACAGCAAAAGGCATTCGTGAGATCGCTGGCTCAATAAATGAGGAAGGTGGAATGAATGCTGTAAACCTTCGGATAGCAGAACAGTATCTCACAGAGTTTGGCAAGCTGGCCAAAACCAACAATTCTATGATCGTGCCTGCAGACCTTTCCGATATCGCAGGTGTGATAACAAGTATTACCTCTGTGTTGAACAAAACGAAACCGGAATCTCCGCTGTTGACCAGTGCAGAAAGCCGGGCAGGCAATCCCAGGCAGTAGAAGCTATGTTAGATTAGTTATTTGAATCGAATTTTAGTACTTTTAATTACTAAAATTTATTATATGAAAGTCAAAGAGCTTGATTCAATTATTGAAACAGTTGATAAATATGGTACCGGTATCACCACTGGCGACATTGAACTGATGCGATCTGTTTTTCACCCTAAGGCAATGATGTATGGCCGTAGCGGTGATGATGTGACCATCGTTGAAATAGAGGGTCTGTTCGGATATGTAGCTTCGCAAACGCCTCCGGTCGTTTCCGGTGAACAGCACCGCTGTATTATCAAGAGTATTGATGTTTTTGGAAACTGCGCGAGTGCTGAGGTATTACAGGAAAACTGTTACGGCGTGAACTACATAAATTATTTCCAGCTGTTGAAAGTCGGTGAACAATGGATGATTGTAAGTAAAGTTTATGATGTGATCGCAGAAGACAAGATTGAAGACGCGAGTAAATCTGCAACAAAGGAATTGAAACTATCTTAATCAGAGGTGCTACCAACTGCTCAATTAAGATCAAATCACGAACATTCTGATAAAAAGTCGGAGGCGCAATGCTGATCAACTCCGAATTGCTATGTGCGCCCTCATAGCGAATTGCGTAACGTTAAGTAGAACCGGGCTTCAATATGCTCCACTGACTTGTTTAATATGAGTTCTGCCGTTTTCTCGCCCATCATGTGGAAGTCAGTGGAGATCGTAGTTATTCCGTTTAAGATTATTTTCTTAAGAGATGTTTCATTGTAGGAGATCACGCCTACGTCTTTGCCGATCTTTAGATTGGTTGCAAGGATTTTTTCAATCAGCGTCACCAGGTCATCTTCCATCAGGTTGATATATACCTCTCCCTTTTTTATAGGTTCATCCTGTATGGAGTGTACCACCTTGCAGCGAAAGGCGTACTCCTGGCAAAACTTCCTGAAACCGGTGAGTATTTCATTGGGATGATAAGTATATTCCGGGAACACGATTTTGATCGCATTATATTTTGCCAGCTGCGGCAATGCTTCTTCCAGGGCAACATAAATATCCTGTTCAAAGTTTTCATAAACGGCCCCGTAATCTCCTGTTATTCCGGGCACCACTTTATCCAGCAAAATGAGCTTTTCTTTTGGGATCGTATTGATAACCTCGGCTGCATTACCAGTGTCTTCCAGGAAATGTGGAATGATAACATAATAGTGATAATCCTGCCGGCAGTTCTGGATGAGTTTTTTGAACAGGGAAAAATTATTATTGTATATGTAGAAGTCAATCGCAGCGGCTTGTCCCAACGTACCTACAAACGCATCATAAAGAATCTTTTTGTGCGCGCTTAGTTTATTGAATAACAGGAAAATTTTTATCTTTTGTTCAACCTCCGCAGTTTTAATAAAGTAGCCCTTGCCGGGAACAGATCCTATGATCCCGAGCTTTCTTAAGTATTTATATCCTTTCTCAACGGTATCACGCGAGACTTCGAAGCTTGCGCTCAGATCATTGATAGATGGCAACACATCATCAACCTGTAATTTGCGGTTTTCGATCGCGCCCAAAATTGAATTAGCCAGTTGCTGGTATTTTGGTGTAGCGGAAAACTCATCAAAATAAATAAGCTTATAAAATGGCGAGCTCTTCAGGTTCATTTGCAACAAACTTACATTATTCGCATTCTTTTACCATTGCCGCACATTAAAATCCGGCGAACCGGCTTTAATATCTTCTGATCTTAAGCTGATATGGACCATCATATGGGACCTCCCCATGATGGAGCAGGACGGTTGCGAATTTTAGAAAGGTATTTTTAGGCCAATAACCAAATGCCTGCTATATGAGAATATTTTCCCCCGGGAGGTTGCTTACTATTACCCTCCTTTTGTTCAGTTCTTTTTACGCTGATGCGCAAACCACCCTGGCCATCACCGGTAAGGTTACCACTGCTACCGGCGATCCGATCCCCGGTGCAACAGTAACCGTTAAAAACAACAGTGCGTCTGCAGGTGGTGCCACTGCTACTACTACGAACAGTGAAGGCAATTACCGCATCAGTGCCGAACCCAACGCTATCCTGGTTTTCTCTTATGTAGGATATGCTTCCCAGGAAATACCTGTCAACAATCAACTTGCGATCTCCGTTTCCCTGGTGGCTGTCCAAAACTCGATGGAGGAAGTGGTTGTGATTGGTTACGGAACACAAAAAAGAGGGAACGTGACGAGTGCAATAGTCAGCGTTGGTGCTGAAGAAATTCGCTCAAGGCCCGTAGCAAATGCCTTGCAGGCTATACAAGGTAAAGCAGCCGGCGTTGACGTTACTTCCACTGAAAGGCCCGGCACTGTAGGTAGTATCCGCATTCGTGGTGAACGCTCCATCTCCGGTGACAACGGACCTTTATATGTTGTGGACGGTGTGCCATTGAACTTTGGAGGTATCGATGCCGTGAACCCCAATGATATTGAAACCATCGATATATTAAAAGATGCTTCTGCTACTGCTGTTTATGGTTCACGTGGTGCGAATGGCGTTGTGCTGGTAACAACTAAAAGAGGCAAAAGCGGGGCACTGTCGATCAACTATGTCGGAACGGCAACGATTGAAAAGCTGTACGACAGGATGAAGATGATGAACGCGCCAGACTACGTTGAGTTCCGGCGCGATGCTTACCGCCGTGTAAAGTTTATTAATCCAAACGCAGCTGCCAACAGCACTTATCCCGATCAGCCAACACTGGCTGATGATCGTCGCATCTTCGGACAAGATCCAATAGCTTTTGCTAATATAGAAAAGGGGTGGGTGAACGGAGCCTGGAACCCGGCGCTGGTTCCAACTACGAACTGGACCGACTATGCAACTCAAACCGCTTTCACGCACGATCATACGCTAAGTGTAAGCGGTGGTACAAAAAATCTGAAAGCTTATGGTTCTTTTGGTTATCTGAACAACGAGGGAACACAACAGGGACAGGACTTCAGGCGGTACAGCGCAAAGTTCAGCGTTGACCTCACACCTACGACATGGTTCAGTATGGGTGGTACGGTAAACACAACTTATGGCGTGCAGAATTTTGGATTTTCCACTACCAATGCTACAGGCCCCGGAAATATTTATGCTGCCTTACAGGGAATGCTACCTTATGCTATACCTTATGATAGTACAGGTAAGCGTATTTTGTTACCAGGCGGAGATATCAACATCTTAAATCCTGTTGATGAAAACGATTATAACATCAACCTTCGCAAAACGCTGCGGGTATTGGGATCGATCTATGCCGAAGTAAAAATTGCAAAAGGTTTAAGATACCGCGTGAACTTCGGGCCTGATTTCCAGAACTTTTATAATGGCCGGTGGATGGATGCAAATTCTATCAACCGTGGCGGAGGCAATCCCGGATCAACGAATTATGCACAGCTTAATCAAACCAGTAACCTGTCCTGGACGCTGGATAACCTGTTGTATTATGATAAATCAATCAAAGGCACACACAATCATGATTTCGGCGTAACGCTTTTGCAATCGGCCCTGTACAGGAGATCTGAAACATCATCCATGACAGCCACCAAATTGCCGCTACCGAATCAAAAATGGTATGCACTGAACGCAGTTTCTGCATTGGACGGGTTTAGCACGGGCCTCACAGAAAATTCTATCACTTCGTATATGGCTCGTGTGAATTATGCTTTCGACCAGAAATACCTGGTAACGGCCTTTGTTAGATGGGATGGCGCCTCTGTGCTGGCAGCTGATAACAAATGGGATGTGTTTCCGTCAATATCACTAGGCTGGCGATTGGATAACGAATCGTTTATGAAGGATGCCGGTTGGATCACCTCTTTAAAACTTCGTGCAGGAATTGCAACAGTGGGCAATGCCGCTGTCGGGCCTTATACTACGCTCGGCGGCTTACAAGGTTTATATTATACGTATGGCGCTGCTGCGCAGCTTGGTTATGTTCCTTCAGATCCTACTGCAGCCAACCCTGCCACTTACCCGGATCAGAACCTTGGTTGGGAAAAAACCACGCAGACAAACATCGGTCTCGACTTTAGTCTTTTTAAAAACCGCCTCAGTGGTGCTATTGATGTTTATAAAACAAATACAAAAGACCTCTTGCTTAACAGGGCAATCAATGCTGTAAACGGGTACAATGCGATTCTTACCAATATAGGAGCAACAAGCGGTAGAGGAATAGATGTGACGCTGTCAAGTACCAATATCACTAACAGGAATTTTACCTGGACCAGTACGCTTAACCTTTCTGCTACTAAGGAAAAGATCGATCTATTATCAAATGGAAAGTTGGATGACCTTGCAAACCTGTGGTTCATAGGTCAGCGTATTGCTGTTTATTATGATTATGACCAGGCTGGTATCTGGCAAACATCAAAAGAGGATATGGATGAAATGGCGAAATACCTGGCGAATGGCCAGACTTTCAGGGCCGGGGATGTAAAAGTTGTTGATCAGAACAAGGACTATAAGATCGACGCACAAAATGACCGTGTATTAAGGGGTCACTCACAGCCTAATCTTGTGACTGGCCTCACGAATGACTTCACCTATAAAAACTGGGGCCTGTCTATTTTCATCTTTTCAAGAAGCGGCTTTACCGTTGCCACCGGAGCAGAGTCCTTACAGGGCCGCTTTGCACAACGTGAGGTGGACTATTGGACACCGGCAAATCCGACCAACAGCTATCCTTCTCCTAACTATAACAGTGCAGCGGGTGATGTGTATCGCAATGCAATGAACTACCAGGACGGATCATTTGTGAAGATCCGGAACATAACCCTTTCATACAATGTAGAAGGTGCCACAGCCAAAAAGTGGCATATGCAAAATCTGAAGTTATATGTGCAGGCTTTAAACCCAGGCTTAATCTATTCGGGTGTGACCTGGATAGACCCTGATCTCGGTGGAAATACATTTAACAGGGGGATTGTATTTGGTATAAACGCAGCTTTTTAAAACATTAAATTATTACGATGCAACTTTCCATATTTACAAAATCAACGTTTGGCCTTTTCCTTGGCGCCGCTTTACTAACAGGTGCAGGTTGTAAAAAGGAATTCCTCGATGAAAACCTCGTGACCACGAAAAGTCTCCAGGATCTTCAAACGCCGCTTGGTTTGGATGATTTATCCATTGGTATGTACCAGCACCTGAAGTTCAATTTCAATTATGAGTGGTCATATGCCACCACTAATTATGGGGTAGATGAATTTACCGTCGGCGGTGATCGTACAATGCAAATGTGGAACTCATACGATGCAAACCTGAACAGCCTCACCGGAGATGTAGCCACCGTTTTTAATGCGATGTATGCAAACATCAATAGTGCAAACATTATGATCGAAAATGTGCCACTGTACTACGGCACCGGTGCCAACAGGAACGTTCGCCTGGGTGAAGGATACTTTATGCGGGCTTTGGATTATTTCAAACTGGTGAAGCAGTTTGGGGGTGTTCCTTTGAAGCTAACGCAGACAACGACTTTAGAAACTGACTTCATACGTAAAAGCGCACAGGAAGTGTACAGCCAGGTGATCGAAGATTTTACAAACGCCTACAGCCTTTTACCCGAAACACCGGCCGAGGTAGGCAGAATTACAAAATGGGCAGCAGCACATTTCCTGGCGAAAGCATACCTGACCCGCGCCAGTGAATTGTATAACGAATGGAACGGTACCACCAAAGCTGGTGATCTTGACAGTTGTATTAAATATGCTGATGCAGTGATTGGCAGTGGTAAGCATTCACTGGCAGCAAACTTTGCAGACTTATGGAACTTTACGGCACCGGATGGTCCAAACGAAAGGCTGCCCGAAGTCATACTGGCCGCCCAGTTTTCAAACAATACGGCTACCCAAGGCCGTTATGGTAACCAGGTGCATTTGTATTATCCTTCCATTTATCAGAATCTCCCGGGCATGGTTCGCGATCTTCCCGGTGACCGGGAGTTTCAACGTATGCGCTCCACAGACTATGCACTCGATGTGTTTGACCGGGTGAATGACTCACGGTTCTGGAAAAGTTTCAAAACAAGATACGTCAGCAATAACCCTGGCGGAGCTCCAAAGTGGACGGCTGCAAATGCGCCGACACCTGCCCAGGTAGGTCAGCCGCGATTTACAGGTGGCCAGGAATCGATACTGTATATAGTCAATAATGCCGGCGACCCGCGTTATACGGCAGCAAATATTGGCCTTCGGGCGCCACATATGTTCGTTCGCTACTTTGCCGGCCAGGCTGAGAATATGCTGGGAAATCATGGTAACTACGAGGTAAGTCGTTATGTAGGTCTATCTAAGTTCCAGGATGGTTCGCGCAACGCGGTAGCTTCACAATTCGGACAACGCGACGGCATTATGGCCCGACTTGCAGAAACTTACCTGGTCGCAGCGGAAGCTTATGGCCGGAAAGGTTCGTATGCACAGGCTTTACCTTATCTGAACGCTGTACGCGACCGGGCGGCTTATAAAGCGGGCGAAGACAGGGCTGCATATGTTGATGGCGGCGTTTCCTACAAAACAAATGTTGCCGCGACCGGCACTAATTTCTCTTATTCAGACAGGAACACGTATTATGAATCGAATAATAACATGCCGGTTACTACAGCTGCTACGCTAACCAATATGCATTTGAATGGCATTGTTGATATTTTCAACTCAGACAAAGAATTCTATACTAAGCTTGGTGTTAGCAGTAATGCTGATAAGTTTGTTGCATTTATTTTAAACGAACGTTCCCGCGAACTGATAGGAGAGCTTTATCGTTGGGAAGATCTGGCCAGGACGAAAACGCTTGTCAAAAGGTGCCTGACCTTTAACGACGAAGCAAAACCGCTTGAGAACAAGCACTATTTAAGACCCATCCCTCAATCGTTCCTTGATGCAAATTATAAAGACGGCGCACCGCTGACATCGGCGGAAAAATCGGGTATGCAAAATCCAAACTGGTAGAACTGCCGGCAACATGCCATTATGTAAAGACAGAATATGCAGACCGATTCTGATTATTGTGCGTGAGATATCATGCTGTGGTAAATGGTATAATGATGTTTTTGATAATATGGTGATATTGTTCATAATGTAGTAATGTTGTCAATGATGTAGTGATGTTGTCAGTTAAAAATGATGTTGTTGATGATATAAACTATGTTGTTAATGACGAATGATGTTTTTAATGAGAAAATGATGTTGTTGACAAATTATTGGAAAACGATTGCTTTGTTACTGCTTGTTGTATTGTTAGGATGCAAAGCACAAAAGCCCATTCCTGGCAATGACGGCACTTACAGTTTCAGCTTTGGGAATAATAAGCAGGATAAGAGATTTACCATTGTAGATGCTGCCACGTTATATAACGAACAGCGGGGTTTCGGTTTTGAAAACACGACATCCAATGATGGGGCGTTGACGAATGGTCCTGGTTATGTAACGGGCACCAAACCATTCTTTTTTTCTGCGAGAGTGCCGGAAGGAAATTATAATGTGCAGGTTACACTGGGAGACGAGGAAGGCACATCTGATGCCGTTATCCGCACTGAATGCCGGCGAATGATGGTTAACAGGATACAAACAAAAAAGGGTGAGATAAAAACAATTGAGTTTACTGTTCACATCAGGGATTCCCTGATCAGGGCTACTAATTCGAAGGTTAATCTCAAGCCACGCGAAATAAGTTACCTGCACTGGGATAACAAAATCACTTTCGAATTTAATGGCAATGAACCTAAGATAAGGTCCGTCGTGATCAAGCCTGCACCCGAAAACGTTATAACTCTGTTTTTGGCCGGAAACTCAACCGTGGTTGACCAGGCCCAGGAGCCATATGCAGCGTGGGGTCAGATCATACCTGCGGCCTTTGAGCCGGGCAAAGTTGCTGTTGCAAACTATGCGGAATCGGGTGAATCATTAAGCAGTTTTATAGCAGCCAAACGCTTTGAAAAGATGTTATCTTTAATGAAACCCGGCGACTATGCTTTTGTTGAATTCGGACACAACGATCAAAAACAAAAAGGAGAGGGCATCGGGGCGTTTACCAGCTATTCCACACAATTGAAATATTTTATAAATGAAGTAAAAACGAAAAATGGTATTCCGGTCCTGGTAACATCCATGCAAAGGCGGACTTTTGATAGTACCGGAAAGATCATGGAAACGCTGGGTGATTACCCCGAAGCAAACAGGAAAGTTGCAAAGGAAGAAAATGTTGCCTTGATTGATCTGAATGCCATGAGTAAAATAATGTATGAAGCCTGGGGGCCCGACGAATCGATAAAAGCCTTTGTTCATTTCCCGGCGAATACATTTCCGGGACAGGATAAAAAATTAGAAGACAATACACATTTTACTCCTTTCGGTGCTTATGAAATTTCACGGATCATACTGGAAGGAATTCGGCATAATAAGCTGACACTAGCAGAATTTATAAAGCCTGGCGTACCAAAGTTTAATCCCGCCGTGCCTGATCGCTTCGAGTCATTTTATTGGCCAATTAGTCCCCCTGTACTTATTGCGAAACCTGATGGGAACTGATGTATAAAAGATAAAAATGTCAAATTTTATATTAAAGAAGGTCTTTGTTATTACCCTGCTGAACCTATGCTGGTATGCAGGTTTCTCACAGACTGCCTTACAAAAAGGCTGGTTTAATATTAAAGATTTTGGTGCAAAGGGAGACGGCAAATTTGTCGATTCAAAAGCCATAAACGATGCGATCAATACGGCTACGCTTGCGGGTGGAGGCACGGTTTATTTTCCTGCTGGAACCTATTTAAGTTATTCTGTCCGGCTTAAAAGTCACATTTCATTGTACCTGGATCAGGGCAGTACTTTATTGGCTGCTGAGCCTGGTGCCGAAGGAGCCTACGATTCAGTGGAACCCGGTGCGAATAATAAGTTCCAGGATTTTGGCCACAGCCACTGGCACAACAGTTTAATATGGGGGGAGAACCTTGAGAACATCTCGATCCTGGGCCCGGGCACAATCTATGGCCAGGGACTTAGCCGTGGCTTTTATGCCGAAGATCACTGGGAAAAGAAAGGAGTGGATCCGGGCCATTTAATGAAGGAAGGGTCGGCCAACAAAGCGATCGCATTAAAGTTATGCCGTAACGTAATACTCAAAGATTTCACTGTCTTAAATGGCGGCCATTTCGGTATACTCGCAACGGGTGTTTCCAACCTTACGATCGATAACCTGAAAATGGATACCAACCGCGATGGCATCGATGTAGACTGTTGTAGCAATGTCCGTATCTCGAACTGCAGTATAAATTCTCCGTATGATGATGCAATCTGCTTAAAAAGTTCCTTTGCGTTAGGTTATGCAAAGGCAACCGAAAACGTAACGATCACGAACTGCCAGGTGTCTGGTTATGATCTCGGTACTTTTCACAATGGCACTTACCAGCGCAAACAATGGAACCAGGTGCCGGACCAGGAAGGACCGACAGGCCGTATAAAATTCGGCACCGAGTCCAACGGTGGTTTCAAAGGAATTACCATATCTAATTGTGTGTTCGAATACTGTCGCGGTCTAGCACTTGAAACGGTGGATGGCGGTTTGCTGGAGGATGTAACCATAACAAATATTGTGATGCGGGATGTCACCAACTCCCCGTTTTTCCTTCGTCTTGCCGCAAGAATGCGCGGCCCGCAGGGTGTACCAATCGGTAAGTTTAGGAGGATAATGATAAGTGACGTGATTGCATACAACGCCGATGCACATTTTTCTACGATCATTTCGGGTATCCCAAATAATGACATTGAGGATTTGCAGTTCAACAACATCAGGATCTATTACCGACAGATCGACTCACCCCTTACCGTGATTCAAACCGTAGTGCCTGAACATGAAAAAACATACCCTGAACCACAAAAGATGGGAGTGATGCCTTCTTATGGGTTTTTTATCCGCCATGTAAAAAACATAGCGATGAATAACGTTGAAGTAAGCTATATGGGAAAAGAAACGCGCCCGGCTTTTGTAATCGATGATGTAAAAGGTATTGAACTGCGCAATGTTAAATGTCAGCCTGTAGCTTCGGCACCGTTATATAGATTGAAAAATTCGAGGAATGTATTAGTGAGAGATGGCAAAGGCATAAAAGATAAAACATCTGAACTTGTTGCAAACGAAAGTTGGTGACACAAAAAACAGAAGATATCAATATAAGTGAAGAAGCAATTCGAAACTGCGAATATGAATATACCAGGTAAATATTGTCATAAAGCCTTAGCACTGATCGTTTGTGTATGTATAACATTTACCGCGAATTCGCAAGCTATCTGGCCGGTTGTAAACCAGGAAGCCAGGCCCTGGACGCGCTGGTGGTGGATGGGAAGTGCAGTTGATACACAGAATATAAGTGCGCAGTTATCCACTTATAAAACAGCAGGTTTTGGAGGTGTTGAGATTGTACCTATTTATGGTGCGATGGGATATGAAAAACAATATATTCCTTACTTATCCCCCGAATGGATGAAGATGCTTGACCACACGGTTAAACAATCATCGTCCCTGGATATGGGAGTGTATATGTCGGTCGGAACCGGTTGGCCAATTGGCGGTCCGCAGGTTACAAAAGAAGATGCAGCGACTAAGATCGTGATTCAGCGATACACCCTGAAAGCAGGTGAAACATTAAAAGATACGATCGTTATCAAAGATCCAAAACAAAGAGATTTTGCAAAACTGTCGGCGCTGGTTGCTTACGCAGACAATGGAGAGATCACGGATATAACCGGGAATGTTCAACCTGATGGATCCCTGCAATGGAAACCAGGTACCGGCAACTGGGATCTTTATGCAGCATTTATTTCGAAAACAAAACAAGCTGTAAAACGTGCTGCCCCCGGCGGAGAAGGATATACCCTGGATCATTTTTCGAAAACTTCCCTGGAGAATTACTTCAAAAAATGGGATTCGGTCTTTGGCAACACTGCTCATGGAGTAAAGGCATTTTACAACGACAGTTATGAAGTGTATGGCGCCGACTGGACACCTCGCTTCTTCGATGAATTTAAAAACAGGAGAGGTTATGATCTTAGATTATATCTCCGGCAACTTTCATCAACTGATCAAACCGATAGTATTGCACGAATCAAAAGCGATTACCGGCAAACTATGGCAGACCTGATGTTGGAGAACTTCTCGCAGTCATTTACTAAATATGCTCATAGTAAGAATACACTTTCGTTGAACCAGGCACATGGTTCGCCGGGGAATTTGCTCGACCTGTATGCAGCATTTGATATTCCCGAAACTGAAACTTTTGGTTCAAGCTACTTTCCAATTCCGGGCTTAAGACGGGACAGCGCCGATGTCCGCAATGTTGATCCGGATCCTAACATGATGAAGTTTGCGTCTTCCGCGGCACACGTGACAGGAAACAAACTTACTTCTTCTGAGACCTTTACCTGGTTAACCGAACATTTTAAGACTTCATGGTCCCAATGCAAACCGGAGGTGGAACAAGCTTTTCTTGCCGGCGTAAATCATGTGTTCTACCATGGTACAACCTACTCACCGGTGAATGTAAAATGGCCCGGATGGCTGTTTTATGCCTCTGTAAATTTTGTTCCGGCAAACAGCATGTGGCCGCATTTAAAAGGTTTGAACGACTATATCGGGCGTTGTCAGAGTGTTTTACAATCTGGTCAACCCGACAACGAAATACTGGCTTACTGGCCCGTTTATGATGCCTGGAACAACGCAAAAGGAATGGACATGCCCTTAAAGGTTCATGATGTTGATGTTTGGTTACATCCCACGCCATTTTATAAGAACCTGGTAGACCTACAGGGCAAAGGTTATTCAATAGATTTTGTTTCTGATAAAATGCTAAGCTCCGCATCAGTGGATAACCGTGGTTTACGCGTTTCAAAGAATGGTGCTGCATTTAAAGTGCTCGTCGTACCTCAATGCAAATTGATGCCTGTTAAAACGTTTCAGGATATTTTGAAGTTGGCCGGCGAGGGGGCCACTATAATTATGCAAGGCGTTCCCTCTGACGTGCCGGGGATGAACAACCTTGAGCAACGAAGAGCTGAGTTGAAAGCATTGGTGGCCAGCCTGGAGGTTCAGGCAAGGGCAGGTGGTATAGGAGAGGTTTTGGTTGGTAAAGGGAAAATCATAATTGCAAACGATGTATCCGCGGCGCTTGTGTATGCCGGTGTTCAAAGAGAGTCCGTGGTCGATTCGGGTCTGAAATTTATTCGCCGGGCAATTCCTGATGGCAAATATTATTACCTGGTTAATCATACTGCCCAAACAGTTAATGCAACGCTACCCATACAATTTGCCGCAAATACAGTGGTTATCATGGATCCCCAGTCAGCAAATTCAGGCCTTGCAGCCATCAACAAAAAAGCCAATAGCACGGAAGTAAGATTGCAGCTAAAGCCGGGAGAAGCATGGATTTTAAAAGCGATAACGGGTAAGGCACCCGCCGTTTCAAAATGGAGTTATATAGAAGCATTACCCGAGCCTGTCACAATAGGAGGTAAGTGGCAGCTGACTTTCAAGGACGGGGGGCCGACGATCCCGGCACCCAGGACCCTGAATGCTTTACAAAGCTGGACAGATTTTACTGATGATAGCACAACACAAAATTTCTCTGGTACCGGCGTTTACACTACAACCTTTACACTAACCTCAAAGAAAGCAGCTGATTATATTTTGCAATTGGATAGGGTGAATGAGTCTGCCAAAGTATATATCAACGGACAGGAAGTCGGTATACTGTTTAGTATTCCTTACGAGGTAAGAGTCGGTAAGTATCTCAGGACAGGAAAAAACACCATCACCATTGAAGTTGCGAACCTGATGGCAAACCGTATACGTTATATGGACAGGTCAGGCATTGAATGGCGAAGGTATCATGAAATAAATTTTGTAAACATTGATTACAAAAATTTCGATGCCTCAAAATGGCCGGTGCTTCGATCAGGTTTGTCAGGAGCCGTTACTTTATTGCCAATCAGCAATCCGGTGAAATAGTTCACCAGGCGTTGGTAAAGATTGCTTTCCAAGGCATTGCTCTTGTTAAAAAAATGCCTCGATAACCAAGGTTGAATTGATTGATCTTAAGAAGAAACCAATATTCATTTAATGCAGATAAAAATAACAAGCAGCGGTTTATTTGTTTTTCTTTTTTTGCTGTTGATTCATTCGGCAAATGCACAGCGCGTGATGGAAAATCTTGATCGTGGCGTGTTTGCAACCCGCAATCAGGAAGGTAACGTATTTATAAGCTGGAGGTTATTCGCTACAGAACCAACCACGACTGCCTTCAACCTCTATTGTACAACATCGGACAGTAAAACAGTAAAGTTAAATAAGCAACCGCTTTCAAAGGGTACGAATTATACACACAATGCGCCCGATAACGCGGGACAACGATCTTATTTTGTGAAAACTATAGTATCTGGCAAAGAAGGCAAAGCAAGCAGATCTTTTATTCTTAAACCGGGAGCTAATCCGTGGTTGTCTATTCCACTGCAAACACCGGTTGGATATTCTCCCAACGATGCTTCCGTTGGCGATCTTGATGGCGATGGCCAATACGAGATTGTATTACATCAAACCGGAAGATCACGGGATAACGGTTCCGCCGGTTTCACAGATCCTCCCATTTTCCAGGCCTATAGACTTGATGGAACGATGTTGTGGTCTATAAACCTGGGTAAAAACATAAGAGAAGGTGCGCATTATACCCAGTTTATGGTTTACGATTTGGATGGCGACGGTAAGGCGGAGCTGGCAATGAAGACAGCAGATGGTACCATCGACGGCAAAGGAAAGGTGATTGGTGACTCTTCAAAAGATTACCGTAATAAGGATGGAAAGATCCTCGATGGTCCTGAATATTTCACCATCTTCAGTGGTGAAACAGGTGAAGCTTTGGCGACTACAGATTACCTCCCTTCCCGGTATCCAACTGATGGGTGGGGTGGCCCGGGCGGCAATGGCGGCACAGATAACAATGGCAATCGTGTAGATCGTTTCTTAGCCTGTGTTGCTTACCTCGATGGTAAATTGCCAAGTGTGGTAATGTGTCGCGGCTATTATGGCAGAACTGTCTTAGCCGCATGGGACTGGAGGAAAGGAAAACTTACTTCGCGATTCGTTTTCGATAGTAAAGATGGTAAAAATCCCTTCTCAGGGCAGGGCAATCACAACCTGGCGGTAGCGGATGTTGATGATGATGGCAAAGACGAAATAATATACGGATCGATGGTTGTTGATGATAATGGGAAGGGTTTGTTTACAACAGGTCTGCGGCATGGTGATGCCTTGCATGTAAGCGATCTTGATCCCTCAGCGCCTGGCCTGGAAGTATTTGGTATACATGAGATAGAAGAAAATACCAAGGGGCCAGGTGCGGCCTTATATAACGCAAGAACCGGCAAGATCTATTTTAGTGGTTCACCGGAGCAGGATGCAGGCAGGGGTGTTGCGGAAAATATAGATCCGCAGAACCCAGGCGCTGAAATGTGGTGGTCCGGTTCTAACGGATTATACAATATGCGCGGTCAACAAATTGGCGAAAATCCTGTCTCAACAAATTTTTTGATCTGGTGGGATGGTGATCTCACACGCGAGTTGCTCGATGGCAATCATATAGATAAATACAAGGGCGAAAGACTGTTTACTGCTGAAGGCTGCACTTCTAACAATGGTACCAAATCTACGCCGGCGCTGAGCGCAGACTTGTTTGGTGACTGGCGCGAAGAAGTTATTTTCCGAACTACAGATAACAAAGAGTTAAGGATTTTTTCTACGGATATTCCAACTGATCATCGTTTATATACTTTGATGCAGGATCCGCAATACAGGTTAAGTATTGCGTGGCAGAATGTTGGTTACAATCAGCCACCCCATACAAGTTTTTATATCGGTGATGATATGAAAAAACCTCCAATACCAAAAATCGTGGTGGCGACTTCAAAATCAAAAAACTCAAGTAAATGACGGGGATAAAAGATGTGGGATAAGCGGGGAAAATAAGCGCGAAACAAAAATGCCTGATAAGACAGTTGAACATCCGAAAAATAGAGATGTCGTCTTAGCACATGAATAATTGACAAGGGAAACGAATATATAATGACAGGTGCGTTAACAGTTGAGTATATGATAAAGAATAAAATGAAGATCTGGAGATATTTTTTGCTGCTTTTACTAGCGTCTTGCGCTACAGCCAAATTGTTGACCGAAGATGAGAAACCGGTGTTTTACATCATTGGCGACTCAACTGTTCGCAACGGCGATGGAACCGGTTCCAATCAACAGTGGGGTTGGGGAAGTTTTATTGCGGATTATTTCGATACTTCAAAAATATCCGTCCGCAACCATGCAATCGGCGGAAGAAGCAGTCGCACATTCATAACCGAAGGGAGATGGGATAAGATAATGGCTACACTGAAAAAAGGTGACTATGTGATCATGCAATTCGGCCATAATGATGGAGGCGCTTTGGATGATACTGCAAGGGCAAGAGGGACGATAAAAGGCATAGGGGACGAGTCAAAAGAGATCTATAACCCAATAACGAAAAAAAATGAAGTGGTGTACACTTACGGCTATTACATGCGTAAGTATATAAAGGAGACAAAATCAAAAGGCGCTATTGCGATAGTATGCTCCCCTGTACCGAGGGATAACTGGAAGGACAGAAAAGTTAATCGTTCAGAAGGAAGTTATGCCACCTGGGCAGCCGAAACGGCAAAAGGGGAGGGTGTTTATTTTATTGATCTGAATGACATCATTGCCCGGCGATATGAGACTATGGGAGAACAAGCCGTTAAAAAGTTTTTTCCGGTTGACCACACACATACAAATCTTGAAGGCGCCAGGCTGAATGCTGAAATAGTAGTGGCTGAATTGAACAAGCTAAAGCCAGGCGGACTGAGCAAATATTTCAGGTAGGAGCTTATAAATACAAGATCAGGCTGCCAGTATATGGCTATTCTCCGGATAACAGATAGTCTATAGGTGTAGCCTTCGGGTTTGTTGTTTTACCTAGTCTGCAAGTGTAGCCTCCTGGTTTGTTGTTTTACGTAGTCTGCAAGTGTAGCGTTCCGGTTTGCTAGTTTACCAAGTTTACGGTGTACCTGGCAGTTTGCTGGTGTGCGAAGTAGTTTCTAAAGATACCTGGTTGTCTGCATGTACAACACATAGCTTATAGTACACATGGAAGTCTGCGTATACCCGGCGTACAGACGTATAAGATGGTTTGCAAGTACACTTTTAGTTTAACCTTCCAATAAAAGCAATATGAGAAATACAACAATCTGCCTTTCGGCTATAGTCACATTCGTTCTCTTATCAGCATGTTCTGCAACCCGTAACCTTCCCAAAAATGAGGTATTGACTTCGATGCAGCTCACCAACCAATACTTTATGAATAAGTGGCCGGATGCCGGAAAATCGATCATCACAAACAAGGAGCGGCCCAGCAATATCTGGACGAGGGCGGTTTATTATGAAGGCCTGATGGCCCTTTATTCAATCGATCCAAAAAAAGAGTACTACGACTATGCTGTACAGTGGGGAGATAAACATAACTGGGGTTTACGAAACGGTATCGAAACCCGTAATGCCGATGACCAGGCTTGCGGTCAAACATATATCGATCTTTACCTTATTGACAAAAGACCGGAAAGAATTAAAGACATCAAGGCTTCTATTGAGCTGATGGTAAAAAGCGAAAAAAGTGATGACTGGAACTGGATAGATGCTCTGCAGATGGCAATGCCGGTGTTTACCAGGTTAGGAGTGATTTATAAGGACACCACGTATTTCAGTAGAATGTACGATCTCTACAGTTACGCGAAGCACAGGCACGGTGACAAAGGCTTATACAACCCGGCGGACCATCTTTGGTGGAGAGATAAAGATTTTGATCCTCCTTACAAAGAGCCGAATGGTAACGATTGCTACTGGAGCCGTGGTAACGGCTGGGTGGTTGCAGCGCTTGCCAGGACACTTGACATTTTACCGGGCAACGACCCGCATTATAATGAGTACCTGCAGGATTATAAAGACCTCTGTGCCGCGCTTGTTCCTCTGCAGCGTAATGATGGCTTCTGGAACGTGAGCCTGGAAGACTCCACCAATTTCGGCGGCAAAGAAACTTCCGGTACTGCTTTGTTTATATACGGTTTCGCGTGGGGAATAAACAAAGGAATACTGGACAAGAGTACATATAAACCTATCGTCTTAAAAGCATGGAACGCGGTCACAAAGGACGCCATCCATCCAAATGGCTTTATAGGATACTTGCAGGGAACCGGAAAAGAGCCGAAAGACGGTCAGCCGGTAACTTATACAAGTGTTCCCGATTTTGAAGATTACGGTTTGGGATGTTTCCTGCTCGCCGGGAGCCAGGTGTACAAGATGAAATGAAAGACGCTAACCACATGCCTGCAATGATTGAGCTAGCCTCCAATGACTGAGTCAGTTTCACCTGTGCTAGCTTCAGCGGGTAAAAGTGGTTCGCTATTTATTTTTTTTAAATCTCTATTTCTGTGCCGTGAGTGTTTGAATACTTCCATCAGGATTGAATTTCAGCTCCGTTACTTTGACATTACGCAAATGAGTCTTGCCGCTTAACTGTGTATCATGATAAAACAGCCACCATCTGCCGCCTGCTTCGATGATTGAATGATGCGAAGTCCAGCCTTCAACCGGGTTTAATATGATGCCCTGGTAAGTGAATGGTCCATACGGCGAGGTACCTGTTGCGTAAACAAGATTGTGCGTATCACCGGTAGAGTAGGTGAAGTAATACTTACCATCTTTATTAAAAACCCACGACCCTTCAAAGAAGCGTTTATCGTTGGCGCTTTCGTTGAACGGCTTGCCATCTTTATCCAGGATTTGCACTTCCTTTACAGGCCCCGAGAAAGTCTTCATGTCTTTTCCAAGCTTCGCAACACGGGGAAGGATAGCTGGTTCATCTCCTTTACGGTTACCTTTGGCTGAGTCGTATTTGTTGTTGTTCCAGCGTTGTAATTGTCCACCCCAGATGCCGCCGAAATACATGTAGAAAGAACCATCGTCATCCTTAAACACAGCCGGATCTATGCTGTAACTTCCCTTGATCGGAGCCTTTTCTGCCGTGAAGGGCCCTTCAGGTTTCTTGCTGGTCGCAACGCCCACCTGGAATACATCCTGCTTGTTTTTAGCAGGGAAGTACAAATAATAGGTGCCATTGGCAAAGGCAGCATCCGGCGCCCACAGTTGACGACCTACCCATGGTATGTCCTTGATATCAAGGGCCACACCATGATCAGTGACTGGTGCGCCAACAGAATCCATTGAAAGGATATGATAGTCGCGCATATCGAAGTGACTGCCAATGTCATCCTCCTTTGTGCCGGTGGAGGTATCATGTGATGGATAAATATACACACGTCCATTAAACAGGTGTGCGGAAGGATCGGCGGTATAGATGTGCGTCACCAGCGGTTGCGAGAGATATTCCTTTTTGGTGCTGCTGTCACTTTTTCCAGGGCCAGGTGATGATGCGGTTTTCGTCTCCTGGTTATCATCGCAGCTTATCACGAGGCTAAAGGCGACGATTGTGCAGGTTTTGCAGGACAAATTTTTGAGAGTCTTTAAGAGCAGGGATTTTTTAGAAGTCTTCATTTGCCGGTTTGTTTAATGGATTGGTGTTGATGTTGATGTTAAGAGAAAGTTCAGGATATGGGAAGATAGCTTCAAAATTTGAAATAATCTGCAAGACAAACGGCTTTCCCAAAACAGGTCATTGAATATCTTCCCGGCAGCATGCTCATTTTCAACAGCACTAATAATAAAATTACCGGCGTCATCCGCTCGCTGAAATTACGTTGATGAATTTTTTGAACAGAACAGCCCGGCTAAACCGGGCATGTCCAAAGAAATTTTCTTCGGTATTTGTATGCTATATCGTTTTGTAAGTCGGATCAAAACTTCTCTACGCCTTTCACATTCATCTTCACAGTGGTGACACGGTCTACGGGTCCGGTAATAAACAATGTCTTCTCATTCTTACCCGCGAAGACGTTGTTTGTCGCTCCGCTACCGGTTGGAATATTCAGCACCTTGTTTCCTCTTGAATCAAAGGCGGTGATGCCTAATGCATTGCTGATATAAACATTTCCCTTTTCATCCATTGACATACCATCTCCTCCCATGTCAATAAACTTCTTCATGTTGGTGAGTGTGCCATCAGGTTTAATGTCAAACACCCAGGTTCCGCCCATATTATCACCGGCCCATTTGTTAACATAGAGCTTTTTTCCATCAGGGGTTCCGACAACGCCGTTTGGCCATGAGTCCGAATCCCATCCCATCGCATCTGTGGTCACTCTCACCAGTTTATTGCTACCGGGCGCTAAGTAATATACATAACCGCCTTTTCCGGTCGGGGCTTGTTCCGAATGTGTCGGCGGCCAGTTCTCGTTGCCTGTCCTGCGAGGATCTTCAGCATCCCAATACGGTCTTGGAAACATGGGATCAGTTATATACATACCACCGGTAATGGGATTGATCCAAACATCATTGGGGCCGTTTAATAGTTTGCCATTGTAATTGTTCACCAACACAGTTTTGCTACCGTTTGGTGCAATTTTCAGAAGTTCGCCATGCATGTCCGCACATGCAATCAGGTCACCGTTTTTGTCAAAGGCCATTCCATTTGAACGACCAGTGCCTGTTAAAAAAGTGGTGACCTTACCGGAAGTTGCGTCCCATTTATAGATTTTATCGTTGGGCTGATCGGTGAAAAATACGTTTCCCTGCTTATCAACCGCAGGACCTTCCGTGAAGGCATAACCTTTGGCCACTGTGTCAAGTTTTCCGTGTTGACTAGCCGATATAAGACAGTTCGGGTCATAAAAATCAGATTCGCCATTCGGTTTCGAATTCTGTGCCGAACATTCACAGTCACCATGGTGTCCCATATCTTTTATGCAGGAAGAAAATTCAAAGCAGGATGATACTCCCAGTAAAAAGAATAGTACTCTTTTCATAACAAAGAATTTTAGATTCAAAGATGAAGTACAAAAGATCCATAACGGGATACAGGAGCTTTGGCTTTCAATGGGGTAATGCCAATAGAAGGAAGATTTGCAGAAAAACATTCTGCATATTTATTCGGATTTATAATTGGATTTACATCTCCACACAAATTAATCAAAACCACCCCACAAAAACTTCCGTTAAAACACAGTGGACGATCTTGCACATGGAATCACCAGGTGGATATGCATTAATCAACTATTACGATTGCGATACGTTGTCGAAAGAAAGTAGTTCAATTTAACTACCTTCACTCCCGGTTAAAGCTTTAATCTTTACCCAAACCTCAGTCTCCATTCTCCTTAATTTTATTTTTTCGTCACCTACCTACTGACCCGTACCCGTCTGGTCGTACTCAACTTCGCTTTTCGTTTTTCCGTGCTTGTCTTAGCTACTCATTTTGCCGTACTTGCCTTAGCTATTCATAGTCCAGTGCTCGTCTTCGTACTAATAGTCCCGAACTCGTCTTCGTACTCATAGTCCAGTACTCGTCTTCGTATTCATAGTCCAGTACTCGTCTTCGTGCTCATAGTCCCGTACACATCTTCCTTACTATTCTTCCCACATCTTCCGTACCGTTCTTCCGTACCGTTCTTCCGTACTGTTCTTTCGTATCCTCGTCCCAGACTTTACGCAGTTTCTAAACAACTGATCTGTGCCAGTCGTTCCCTCATGGATAGTATTATTCACATCTAAACATGAAGATTATGCACACAACATCTCTAAAGGCAATATTCGCCTTGCTCAGCTTTTCCTTCCTGTTAACAGCTTGTCACAAAGACAAAGACATGAACGAACCCACGAAACCCAAGCAATTGGCGTATGGCCTTGGAACCAGCTTTGGCAGTACGACGGGTCCCGGTAATGACTTGTTTGTTCCTGACGCAGCGGCGGGAATCATTTATCGTATTGACACGAAGACTGGTGACAAAACTCCCTTCGCGGGTGGATTTCCCAAACTGATTCCGGAAGTCGGTATCGGTGGCATTATGGATGTCGTATTTCTGGGTGGTAAAGCCTATGCGCTTGTATCCCTGGTGGATGATCCGACATTCCCAACCGGCCAGGTGAACGGTATTTATCGTATCGATGGCCCGAATAGTTTTAAAGTTATTGCAGACCTTGGCGCTTTCAACATAGCCCATCAGCCAACAGGCTTTTTCATCGACGTTGTGACCGGGGTGTCGTATTCCATTGACACTTATCGTGGTGGGTTTCTTGTAAATGACGGCCACCTAAACCGGGTGCTGCACGTTACGCTTGATGGCGAAATTACCGTGATTCACCAATTCACTAATATTGTTCCGACCGGTCTCGCAGTAAAGGATAACATAATCTTCATCTCCCAGGCCGGACCCGTGCCGCATGACCCTTCCCAAGGCAAAGTTCTTGCGTTGTCAAATAGTAAATTTTCTACGGTCACAGAAGTTGCCGCTGGCGCGCCACTGCTTGTTGATGTGGAGTTTGGCCGGGGTCAGTCACTTTTTGCACTGTCGCAGGGTGCTTATAGCGGTCGGGTGGAAGGCTCACCGGCGTTGCCTAATACGGGCTCACTCGTGAGTGTTAACGCTGATGGGACATTTACCAAAGTCGCCGACAAACTTAATATTCCAACATCTCTCGAAATCATCGGTAATACTGCGTACATCGTCACATACGGAGGTGAAGTATGGACTATTGATAACATCACTGGTCCACCATATGGGCAGCCGCATTAATAACACAAGTGCAAATGATAGGTAACGTGGGGTGGCGCTACCGCTCGTTCTTAACATCGTGGGAAAACTAAGTTAGATCTATAAGGGAAAATGCTATTCTCCGGACGTCTCAGCTGCCATCCTCCTGGTTATTTCAACCGGGAGGGGTGGTGGCCTTAACAGGCTTATGCTCGAATGTAGGACAGGCACAGATTTGGGAAATCAATTGACGGTTATCTCCGCCTTCGCCGATCCCTTGTTGCCGGCCTTATCATATGCTTCCACGCTAACAAGATACTTTCCACTTTTTGCGATCAATATTTCTTCGGAGATATCCCGGTTCTTTCCGGACTCACCATATGCCAGGTGGATAAATTCCGGCCCTTCAATATTCAGATGTATCGACATCAGCTTATCATTATCGGAAACGGAAGCCTGGACGCGGACTTTCTGGCCAGTTGAAAAGGTAGCCAGGTTTGTGGGCGATGTGAACGAAACAACAGGTGCCTCTGAATCTCCTGCACCATTGTTTTTGTTGCAGGCAGACAAAAGCAAACATACATAAAGCAGGAGTGTGGTCTGTCTCATGTTTAGTTCATACGTAAATCCGGGCCAAAGGTTGCCGGTGGGCCGCAGTTGGCGATTCTATTGACAACTTCTTATCTTTAGACTTCAAATTCGCTTTTGTTGTAGTTGGCTGCCGTCGCCTGTCTTCCTTGAAGGTCAGACTGCAGACCATTAACGGCAATTTTAACCCGGTACCCAAAGTCATTTAACCAACCACAAAGTTGATAGCACAACCACTAGTTGAATACTTTAAAAACTATCTTCCGTTAAACGACGAAGAAATAAACCTGCTCGCCAGAAGGGTCGTAAAGCGACAGATAAAGCGAAAGCAGATGATTTTGCAGGAAGGTTTTGTTTGCAGGCATTATACGTTTGTGGAAAAAGGTTGCTTTAAAATGTACGGCATTGACGAAAAAGGCACAGAACACAATTTGAGGTTCGCAGCAGAAAATGACTGGATTGCTGACCTGGGAAGTTTTTATTCCGAAAAATCAAGCAAGCTTTTTATAGAAGCCATTGAACCCTCAACCATTCTGCAAATTGAAAAAAACGATTTGATATATCTTTTTGTTCATGTGCCGAAGTTTGACAGGAATTTCAGAGTGATTATAGAGGAAAAATTTATTGAACTTCAAAATCGTTTATTGCAAAGTTTTAGTTCCAATGCACATCAACGTTACTTAGACTTTATGGGTCGGTATAAAGAACTTGCTCTACGATTGACAAACACTCAGATAGCTTCCTACCTTGGAATTACGCCTGAATTTCTAAGTAGGATTAAGGCTGAGAATTCGTCAAAATAATATTTTGCTCTTAAACTATATTAAGACTATTTCTTAAGCTTGTTTATTGGCTGCTATGTGATGCCAGTGCACCTTTGCATTGTAAAACAATCAGGTGTTACAATCTTAAAAAATCGAAAAGTGGAAGCAACAAAGCATTTTTTTCAGCAGTTTTTACAATTCATAAACACGGCAGACGAAAATCTGGCTCAACAATTAATAAGCCCGGTAGCAAAGTTTTATGTACCGGGCCAGCCTGAACCTCTCCGCGGTCCACAAGGCTATCTCATGATTATTGCCATGATGCGAAGTGGTTTTCCAGACATTCAATGGGCAATCGAAGACATGATAACAGAGAACAACAAAGTAGCTGTAAGATTTAAAATGACAGGAACACATCAGGGGACATTTTTTGGCCTACCTGCTTCCGAAAAACCAATTGTAGTGCAGGCTATGAATTTTTATCGCCTGGCTGACGACCAGATTATTGAGGAATTCGGACAACCTGATATGTTTGGACTATTGACGCAAATTGGAGCATCGGAAGCCTTTCATTTTCATCGTAAACCGCATTGAAACTATGACCGCTATTAGTGAAACCTATCACTTCATGCAAAATCAAGCATAAATCGTTACTCGTTACTTCTTCTTAAACTTAAGCTTCTCAAAAAGTGTCATAGTTATGGCAGCTTTGTCTTTGCTATCAAAGACTAACGAAGCGCCGTCATCAGGATTTACAAACGCGCCTTCACCGACAGGCAATACCCTGTACTTATATCCCCGGTCATTTCCGTACAATATACCATCCAAAACATTAAATTGTATAGTCCAATTCTTATCATCAAGACTCTGGTAGTCTCCCTCCAGGAGCTTTAATTGTTCAACAGGAACTTTAACTATCAGATCGTCCGTATTTACACCATTGTCTTTTAAAAATTTAATACCCCCTTCATTTCCCGGGTTCAACTTTACTGATCGTTTGTAATTATCAATAGCCGCTGCCTTATCACCCTTTGCCATTAATGCTTCGCCGTAACTATCATATGTATTCCATGATTTCGGGAAAGCTTTTGTATTCAATTCGAAAGTAACAGCTGCTTCTTCTAGCCTGCCGGATCGAAGGAACTCATACCCGGTAGTGTTCATCTCTTGTTCGTCGAGGTAATAACCGGTAGAATCCTTGATCCGGTTATAATATTTACCGGCAGCCTGGACGCCTTCTTTCTCCATCTGCTCTGCCATTGAATAGGCGACAGATCGTTTAGGAGGATTGAATGACTTATCATAGATAATTGCGGCAATTGAACTTGTGATCTCGTTAAGTGGCGCTCCGCCCGTATTATTTAGTAAAACAATGATAGTTTTATCTGACGGGATCCGGGTAATCTGCGTATTGAAGCCATCAATACTGCCGCCATGGCCCACTGTGAAGATCCGATCAGGACTGCTACCTATGGTGATATCGCCAACACCCCAGCCATAACCATAAAACGAATTGCCCCCTACAGCTATATGCTTAGCAAACATCAGGTCCATATTTCCCTTCTGCAGCAGTGTGCCGGCATACAATGCCTGGTTCCACAGGTACAAATCTTCTACGGTCGAATACATCGAGCCCGCTGCATAAGGGACCGACATATCAATGTAGTCTGCATTAACATAATGGCTTCCCGATCTCTCATAGCCACTGGCCCTGTTTTTCAGCAGCGTGCTGCCATGATCATAACCAGTATTTTTCATTTGCAGAGGTGTAAATATATTTTCCTGTAACATCTGCTCATATGATTTCCCGGAAACTTTTTCAATGATATAACCCAGCAAGATGTACCCGGAATTGCTATAGGCAAATTTCTCTCCGGGCTTAAATTCAAGGGTTGAATCAGCAGACATACTTACAAGCTGTACAGGAGTATAGGAATTGCGTTTAACGTTACCAAAACTCCGGAAAGAAGTCATATTTGGCGTTCCGGAAGTATGCGTGAGCAGGTGATGAATGGTGATTAGATCACCGTTCGTTTTCGGATATTCCGGTAAATAAGTTGATACCGGCACATCCAGTTTTAGTTTCCCTTGTTCAACCAATTGCATGATCAACATCGCTGTGAATTGCTTGGTGATGGATCCCAGCCGGTGCCTGGTATCCGGGCGA
>Ga0181470_100019_pt1 | contig 27877 bp, 21 predicted proteins | sample InSIn5SAF170_FD_119082 | JGI IMG/M metagenome (GOLD analysis project Ga0181470, IMG submission 119082) | Clean room microbial communities from NASA Spacecraft Assembly Facility at Jet Propulsion Laboratory, Pasadena, California, USA -... ...
TTGTCGCTATGGCCTACCACTGTCCCCTCCTCCTCGCTGGATCGTCTTGGGGGACTCGCATCGCGTCTGTTCGGCTCATTGTTGGGCGTTGCCATTCTTAGTGTTGAGCTGAAATGAGATGAGTATTACTGTATTAACCACGTGTATAGGTTATCGTCGTAGCCAGCCTGCGGCGTACGCTCAAGAATCAAGAAATGATGTACACGGGAGCTGGTTATGACCCCGCAAAAGGAATAGGAAGAGAACTGGTCAAAGGCAAGAATTTGCTGCACGATAGAAGACTCGAGAAGGAAATGTGTACAAGACAACGATTGTTGCAGACGTTGGTGTGGACAAGGGAAATACAGATCACGATTGTGGTGCAAGCAAGAGGAGTTGATAAGTTGGAAGCTCCAATTCGAACATAAGTGGAGTATGATGCTTGCAAGCCATAGGAAAATTGAAGCGTTGGTGCCGCCGCCAGTCTGATGGGGAAGCCTTGTTTCACCCTTTTTCCCGGGCGGCACAACCTGCACGAGCATAAAACGTCAGATAGTACATAAAAATATTTTGCGGACGGCTCTTTTAGTTCAGATGAACGGTTCGCCAATTGTACATATCTCCATAGAGCAGTTCCAGACCCAGCAGCAAGCCGGAAAAAACTATGACTATAGCCGGCGTTATAACTCTCATTGTGCTTTGCCCGACACAACGCCACACTCGTCACATCTTCACTCCCAAACTCTCTGTATTGAAGACGGTTGTCCGCAAGTACTGGGTCTCGCCTATTCGCCTGTCAAGAAACATCAACGCCAAGAATCACTTAGAAGAGCACGACAATCTGTTTTGATACGAGTCATCTCTTATGACAAGCATTTCATGACGAGTCCGTGTTGATCTCATAAGAGATCTGCGTATAAATCTGTCGGCTCGGCGCAGTCGACGCCGTGAAGGTGGAGAGCGGCTTGTGCGGTACCGTGTTGACCAGGCTCTTGCCGAGAAACTTTTAAGGTGTGGCGTCTCGCTGCATTCATGCAGGAACCGACGATGCGGCTTTCTGCCTCATGTTTGGCTGGCCAAAAACGCCCCCTACCAAACCCCTTTGATAAGGAAGATTGATCTTCACATGCTCTTGCAGATCTGAAACGTGCCACGCCGTGGTAAGAGCTGAGATGTATTTGGGGGTGTAAATGCAGTGATCATGAGCGTTTGCTGGGTCGGTTGAGTCAGGCCAGTAGATTGAGCATATCAGCCTGACAGCCAAGTTACTGTTGTTAATAGCTACGTAATAGGGTATTTTACTCGAGTAGCCGTACAAGCTTCGCTCGGTCTGTCGGAAACACTTCTAAATCTATGGTAGTCTCAAGCGAGAAGGTGGTGCTGTTAGGACTTTAATGAAATAAGAATTAATGTTTAAATGAGGAACAATATTAACAATCAGATGTCCTGCGTCGTCGGCACATCCTTCCACGAACAGGCAAATCTGCTTTTTGACTCTCTAAGCATTCTCAATATTGAGGATCGCTGATGCCGCAGGTCGTCGAGCTTCCGCGTCTTCTAACATCTCTTGGCCTTGGTGGGGTGCAGGGTGACAGGTGTAATGCAGCACCGCAGACGCTCACAAGAGCACTTCCCAGCACGCAAGCTGAACGTGCTTTGTTCCTCCACAAATTCGCACGCGATGAAGGTGCTCATGTGAAAGCCAGATCTCTGCTTGATTAAACGAAAGGATCTTAGATCTGCAGCTGTTCACCGCATCCTTGCATCTAGCCCACTTGGAGTGAAGACCACACACCGACATTCGTTCTGCGCGTCCTACGGGCTGCGAGCGACACATCTCCCACTGCTGCTTGTGGTGTCTGTGCTCTTCCTATCACGATTCTCATATCATACAAGATGACACGAGGAGAAGGTGAGCATTGGTCGTCCTGATTGAACTCTGCCTGCAACGCGTCTGGACTTAAACTTGCGGCATTTGTCCTCATCCGTGGCTGAATCGTCTCGCCCGCATCTTTGGTACACGAGAAAGCTAACCACCAAATCCTCCTCCAGTGCTCCATTTACACGTTGGGCAAGCTGGTACGCAGCTGGGCACGGCTAGTATATACACTCTTCGAGCCGCCCGTATTTCTGACATACCTCCAGGCTGCATGGGAGCTTTACTGCCTTGAACACGGTCTTGACTTTGATGGACACCCTGATCCGGAGTCGAAGGTCGCCGACGTTGGCTCAAGACACACCTTCTTCACTGAAACCAGAGGCGACAAGTTCGTTCCACGATCAATATTCGTCGACCTCGACCCCTCACCGCTGGACGAAATCCGGCACGGCAGCTACAAAAAGCTCTTTCACCCGGAATTGATGGTCAAAGGGAAAGAAGACGCGGCGAACAACTATGCGAGAGGTCACTATACGGTGGGGAAAGAGCTGGTCGAAGATGTCCTTGACAAGGTACGAAGAGTCGCAGGTGAGACAAATACTCTGCAGGACGGAGCAGACCTAACTCAAGAGCAGACAACTGCGAGTCATTGCAAGGATTCCTCGTATTTCACTCCTTCGGTGGTGGCACAGGAAGTGGCTTTGGTGCCCTCTTGCTTGAGAGACTCTCCATTGAATATGGCAAGAAGTCCAAACTAGAGTTTGCAGTCTACCCGGCTCCCCAGGTCGCATCGTCGGTGGTCGAGCCATACAACGCTGTTCTCTCCACACACAGTACCATCGAACATGCCGACTGTTCATTCCTAGTCGATAATGAAGCTGTCTACGACATTTGCCGGCGAAATCTCGACATCCCTCGACCGAGCTACGAACATCTCAATCGTCTGATAGCTCAGGTCGTGTCTTCAGTCACGGCAAGCTTGCGATTTGATGGTGCTCTCAACATTGACCTAGCTGAGTTTCAGACGAACTTGGTTCCGTTCCCTCGAATTCATTACCCTCTGATCAGCTTCGCACCCGTCGTGTCCACTAAGAGAGCTTCTCACGAAAGCTTTCAAACGGCTGATTTGACACACCAATGTTTCGAGCCAGGTAACCAGATGGTCGTCTGCGACCCGCGCAACGGAAAATACATGGCAGTGGCTCTTCTATACCGTGGCGACGTGATTCCACGTGACACCTCAGCTGCCATCGCCGCCATGAAGGCCAAGAGCACTGTCAACTTTGTCGAGTGGTGTCCAACTGGCTTCAAAGTTGGTATCAACTATCAGCCACCTATTTCCGCACCAGGGTCTGAACTTGCTAGCCAGGATCGATGTGTGAGCATGCTGTCAAACACGACTGCAATCGCGGAAGCGTGGTCTCGACTTGATTACAAGTTCGACCTAATGTACTCTAAGCGAGCATTCGTGCATTGGTACGTAGGGGAGGGCATGGAGGAGGGCGAATTCAGTGAGGCTCGAGAGGATTTGGCGGCGCTTGAGAAGGATTATGAAGAGGTTGCAGCAGAGGAGCCCGACCTCGATGACACGGCTGAATACTCATCTCATTTCAGCTCAACACTAAGAATGGCAACGCCCAACAATGAGCCGAACAGACGCGATGCGAGTCCCCCAAGACGATCCAGCGAGGAGGAGGGGACAGTGGTAGGCCATAGCGACAATGGGCAGCGGAAAGACGACGGAGGCTCAGTCGAACCACATGTCCTACGCGACCGGCTCAAATATGAGCAGACTTTCGGAGCTGATCTCAACGAGAGATTCGAGTCAGACTCACAGAAACCGAGCGCATCACGCGTCAGAGAAGAAATGAGCAGGCTCAACGATGATCTTGCTCTAGAAAAAGCAGAAAAAGTCATCAGTCGACAGATGAACGAAGAGGATGAAGCAGCGCTCCATCGTTCCAGGTCTAAGAAGCCTGAGCCGATAGACGACTTCGATGCTGCCACCAACCCTATTCATGAACGAACACAAGTCTACAAGCCGCCAGAGACTCCAAATAACAAATTCGCTGCCTTCTTCAAATACATTCACCAATCTTGGTGGGCCCTTCGATACTTCACATACATTGTCCCTGTCTTTGTACTACTGCTGATCCCAGTATTGATGGGAGCCCTTCTTCCGGCTGGCAAAGCTGCGGATGTTGGCGGAGTCGAATTGCTGTGGTTTGGTGTCTGGCTTGAAATTATCTGGTTAACACTTTGGGCTGGTCGAATCATGGCCAAATGCATTCCCTGGCCTCTGGGTCTGGTCTCCAGTCTCTTTACCAACAACGCGAAGAAATGGCGAGACCTTGGAAAACAACTCGAGTTGCCAGCAACCCTTTTCTTCTGGTGGCTCGGTGTTCTAGTCTCCTTTCTGCCAACCATGACAAACCATCACACCGACCGTCAGGGCGGAAGGCGTGATTGGGAGACGACGCTGAACAAAATTATCATCGCGGTCTTCGTTCTGGCAACTTGCAACTTCATCGAGAAGCTCATCATCCAGCTGATTGCTATTTCATTTCACCTGAGAACATACGCTGATCGAATCGATATCAACAAGTTCCAAATCGGCAGCTTGACAAAGCTATATATCTTTTCCAAAGCTCAAATCGCCATGGAAGACACTGAGTTTGAAGAGAAAGGCCCTGCTTCCGGAGCACGAACACCAGGTGTCTATGCAGACCAAGCTCAACACGCAATCACGAAGGCGTTCGCCAAAGTCGGTGATGTTGCAGGTACGGTCGCAGGCGACTTCACCGGCAAGCAGGTAGCCAAATCTGGTCATCCTTCTCAAGTCGTCTTAGCTCTTCTGAGTACCAATGCTGGCTCGCAGATCCTTGCACGACGACTCTACCGAACTTTCGTAAGAGAAGATTTTGAGACCGTCTTCAGTGGAGACCTCAAGCCTGCGTTCGAGAATGACGACGAAGCTGATGCTGCCTTCTCAATGTTCGACAAGGACATGAATGGTGACATTTCAATGGAAGAACTCGAAGCTGTCTGTGTCGAGATCGGCAGAGAACGCAAGGCCATCACTGCCTCCCTGAAAGACCTGGACAGTGTTGTCAGCAAACTGGATGATGTCCTGTTCACGATTGTGGTTATCATCTTCATTCTGGTGCTTATCTCACTTCTTTCAACTTCAGCTGCAGGTGTCCTGACTAGTGCTGGCTCAACTGTTCTCGCTCTATCCTGGCTATTCAGCGCAACTGCTCAGGAATTCCTTCAATCCATCATCTTCGTCTTCGTCAAACACCCCTTCGACGTTGGTGATAGAGTCTCCATCTACGGCAACACTGGTGCTAAACTACAAGGCGACGATTACTTCGTGAAGGAGATTGCGCTCCTCTACACCGAGTTCAAGAAGATGGAGGGTCAGGTCGTGCAAGCACCAAATTCATACCTTAACACGTTATTCATTCTCAACATGAGAAGATCCGGTGGTTTAGCCGAAGCTGTCCCCATTGTAATTCGATTCGGGACAACGATCGAGCAAATCGAAGCTCTTCGACAAGCTCTCATAGAATTTGTGCTCTCTGAGAAGCGAGAATACCAAGGCAAGATCTTGACGGAGTTGAGGGAAGTCACAGAAGCATATTCCTTGACACTCAACGTTGTATTCTTCTACAAGTCAAATTGGCAGAACGAACTTCTACGTCTTCAGAGACGAAACAAATTCATCTGCGCCCTGATGACATCTATGCAAAGTCTCGGCATTGAAGGTCCACGCCGAAATAACGCCGGCTGGCGCAACGATATTCCAATGTACTTGTATAATGGAGGGGGTGCACCTCCAGCTTATGGCCAACCAACGAATCCCGAGAACGGCAGCGCACCTACAGCTCATGAAGGTCATGACGTGCACCCCGTTGCTACACATCCATCGATTCTTCGCCATCCAAGCACTGGTCAGCTCGGCCGACCACGGCACGAGTCGGCGTCACATATGAACAGACGCGTTGATTTCTCCCTGGGTATGAAAGACATGTCAACCGCCGAGTTCCTCGGTGAAGACGACGATTTCAGGTCGCCCTCAAGATACCGAGAGGTCATCCGTGAGGCGAATGAAGCCGAGGATAAAGAGAAGTCGCGAGCGGAAAGTGTGGCCCGCTCAACCTCTCGAGAACTTCAAAGACCATCTCACGAACAGAGTCCCCACATGTCAGGAGGTATTTTTAGAAGAAGCACCGGCCTGTCTTCAACTGGTGGCAGAGCAAGAGGTGAGTCTATCAGCTCTCAAGCTACACACAGGAATAGATTCCTCTCCCGGCTTGGTCATCCACCCCGGAGCTTCGACTTGCCTAGAGACTCCTTGGCCGAAGAAGGTCAAGCTGGACCGTCCCACATGGATCCTCGAACTGGCAATGTCTCCAATCAGGCCGTTCGTCTCGACTCGACCACCCACGACCAAGTGACACAACAATTTCCACCTGCACCAACCTCTCTCGAACCGGTACGATCTCGCGACTTTGAACTCAGCAGACTGCCGAGCAGACCTACATAGTGCAGCGGCTGCACTCAGTGCCTGCCTCAGCCCGCCACAGCCGGCAACAACTCGTCGACCAGGCTGAGGCGCCACCTCGCAGCGCATTTCAGAGTGGCCATCTGAGGATGTGCTCCCATTAGACAGCGAGTGCTCTGTTGGTCGGATCTTGGACAGGTCCGACGTTCAGCAGGCTTTTCTTACCCAAGCGGGCACGATGAGTATAGAATAGATTAGAGTTTATGACTAGAATATAAGACGTCCTCGAGCTACACCTCGGACCTGAATGAGCATTTCTTTTGTACCACAAATCTGGCTCTGGCCCAAATCAGGCCTTTTGTCTTGGCCCAAGACCCTCAATTGCCTGCCGCTCTTGCTTCGACGATGAGGAGCCCGAATGCGGACTGACCAATCAGATATGCATATTCGCGGAGTCTGCCGTATGGCTACCCGATGATGTGGGTGGACTCGTATCCATCGGGGCATATGCGTCTTCGTCGCGAACTCAATCGTCCCATCACTGATCGCGTGCACATATTATCATCATGACTAGCGATGATCAGCAGTTTTTGGACCTGGTAAGCAGTGACACAGTTCTCTTTTTCCCGAGAAGATACTGACTCGTCCCCGCAGTTGGCCAGCATACCACAGGACATGGCGACATATGGCTCCAAGGTAGCAGACTACATCGAGAAACACTCCAACTCCATCGCAGCAGACATCAGAGACGCCCTAGACCAAGCGACTTGGCTACCGGAATCGCTGAAACCTCCACGGAACCACGCATCGCACCAATTCTTCACACCTCAACCACCGCCACCACAAGGCGTCTACGAAAAGACCATCGCATGGATGTCCAAGCATCGAACAGCCATAGCGGTTGTTCTTGCCTTTGCTGGTACAACAGCCTACCTCGTCCACCACCGCAAACGAGAGCATGCAAGAAAGAGAAGGGCAAAGAAGCTGCCCAATGGCGCAAAGAAGGAGATAGTGCTGCTCGCCTGCTCGACTTTCCATGATCCCCTCACTCGCTCCCTGGCGGTGGACCTAGAACGGCGCGGGTACATCGTATACATTACAGTCTCTTCCACGGAAGAAGACTCCCTCGTCCAGCAAGAAGCCAAGCCTGATCTACGGCCCCTGTGGATCGACCTGACAAGCACAGTCCCCAACCCAGCCTACGATACGCACCCCGACCTCGAACCCATCCGCGAACTCCTCACCCAGGCCAGCCGATCCGTATCCCCAGCCTCCCCACGCGTCAGCATAGGCAGCCACCCCCACGAACTCTCCCTAGCAGGCATAATCGTCTTCCCCGGCTGCAGCGGCTATCCGGTCGGCCCACTCGCCCTCCTCCACCCAACAGATATAGTCGACAGCATCAACACACGCCTTCTCCAACCCCTCCTCACAGCACAGCAATTTCTCCCGCTTCTCGCGAGACACAGCTACGATGCCACGTCCCCAACCAGCATCATAATCGCCTATCCCTCCATCCCCGCCTCCCTAACACCACCAGCCGAAGTCCCCAGCACCGTCATCTCGTCCTCCCTCAGCGCCCTGGCAGCGTCCCTCCGCCGCGAGGTCCACGTCTCCTCCGCGAACATCGTCGTGCACGAACTTAAACTCGGCAACTTTGATCTAGGGTCGACATACAGCCGCACCCTGAACCGCGACATCTTCCCCTCCACCGGCCACGAGCACAGCACAGCGCTAACGCACTGGCACTCGTCCCAGCGCGCCGCGGCACAAAGGAGTAGACTGGGCCAGAGCAAGATCATGAAAAGCGGAAGCAGCGCCCGCGAATTTCACAATGCGGTGTTTGATGCGTTGGCGCCACCGCAGACGTTCAAAGCATTCAATAAATATGAATTTTCGTTTCCGAAGAGATCGTCTACAGTGTACGTTGGTAGCGGAGCGCGGGTGTATGATCTCTGTGGACGGTTATTGCCAGCGGGCTTGGTGAGCTTGATGCTTGGGTATGGGGGCAGAAGGGACATGTGTTTGTTGCCTGGGAGTGTGAGAGATAAGGTTGTTGGCGATGGGTTGGAGGATCTGGAGACGATCGGAAAGGTGCCGACTTATGATGTCGAGACGGGACGGCCGAGGAGGCGGACAGGAGAGGAGGATAATGGGATAGACCTGGCGGCGGATGGACATAGTGTATTCGACGGAGGGAAGGTTTGGGGTGGACATAGTCAGCAGGGTCACAGTGGTGGTACGAGCGAGAGTACGACGTGGGAGAAGGTGTGACAGACCCAGAAGAGTACAGCAGTATGTGGCATAATGATTTTCAGCGTTGCATTTCTAGCACGTAAGGGACTGGGAGAAGATGCACGATTCACGACTCAACCTCCGGTATTAGTACATATTCATTCTCGAATCCTTTCTGAACCCTGCAAGTCTCTTCGTTCGCCAGTATATGCTTACTACGGGCATACGACGTCTTAGGAGTCTGCACTGCAGCTGGACAATCGAAACCAAAACTGGTGGCTCAAGCTTCACCTGAGGTCCTATGTCTATATCGCGTCGCTGGTCATGGCGAGAAGAGTCACCTGGCAATTTTCGATCCCATCAAGTCGTGTAATTACAGTCTGATTGCGTCTGATTGGAGGAAAGACTAAATAACCTTAGCCTGGAGGCGCCCGGAAGCGAGTGGCCACGCCTAGCCAAAGCCTCCGCCAGGGTCCCCAGGTCCCCACTAATTACAAGTAAACATTACATCAAGCACAACACAGCACCTTCCGCCAAATTGTGACAGCTGCCACTCGACCAACTCAGCTTTGGAAGCGCGCCGTGATAAGCATGCCATGGCCCAGATTCTGGTCATCATCACCAACCGATACAGCACCAAGCAGTGATTCAGTCACGGATACACTGTCCCAACAAGCTGCCAACCTCAAATCAAAAGCACAGCGAACAGCGTCGAATTTCCGCAATGAAGTTGAACACAACAATGCCTTCACCGACCTCACCTCCTCAAAATCGAGCTTCGTTACCGCTCTAACCCAACCCACAACTCTCCTCGCAACAACGGTCCTTACAACAGCAATCCTAGGCCTCTTCACCTTCCAACGCCGCTATCTCCGTCGCTTCCCAACCGCAACCGACATCCCCAGCACATTCGTCCTTCCAGCTCAGCGCCGCTTCACCCGCTCCCTGTTCGGCAGTGTTTCCAGCATAGGCGACGCCGATAACTTCCGCCTTTTCCATACCCCGCTTGGCCGGCTCGCGTTCTGGGGTCTGTTACGCAAGATACCAGATGATACGAAGAGCCTGAGGAACAACACCATTCACATACGCTTGGCCGGTATCGATGCGCCAGAATTGAGTCACTTTGGAAGGCCGGCACAACCATACAGCAAGGACGCGCTCGACTGGTTGACGAGTTACTTGAAGGGCAGGAGAGTGCGCTGCTACGTGCACAAAGCGGATCAGTATGGGCGGGTTGTCGCCACAGTGTATATCCGCAAGGGGCTCTTGAGGCGCGATGTGGGACTGCAGATGCTGAAGACCGGACTGGCCGGTGTATATGAAGCGAAGAGTGGTACTGAGTTTGGAGGGGAAGGGTTCGAGGAGAAGTATAGAGCTGCGGAGGAGACGGCGAGGAAGAAGAAGATAGGCATGTGGAGTGAGAACAAGGCATTGGAGACGCCGAGGGAATTCAAGAATCGATTCAGGAATGGTGCCAGTGGGAATGTGAGTGCTGGCGAAGGCAAAGGCTGAATCGCTTGAGAGACGCATGAAACTCATCTCGACACTGGGAAGGTCCGTACCTGCCCAGCTGCCCTCTTGTGCACCGGGGCAGGCGCGCCTTCAGCACCAGCATTTCGCATCTGCCAGCTTTGGACATTGGCATCATGCACCATGCGCTTGTTCAGCTGCGATATCACGGGCCGAGGCGGAGTTTCGACCTTTGGCAGGTATCAATGAATCCGCGAAGAAGATTCTCATCATGATCAGCCGCAGCGGAAGGATCCGGAGACAAGAGCCCGATTTAGCAGGGGCGACTCGCACCTGTCGCCCTGGTATTCTTACCATCACGAGATGGCGGGCCCGGATTTAGAAGCACGACGATTGTGCCTGCTCAGAGAGCTCAAATGGCACGTCCTACAGACGCGCCTTTGCTACCGCACGATACACCTCTACCAGCTTTTCGGGTTGTATCTTCTCGATACCGTATTCCTATCAATTAAATTCTTCAATGACACTCTTGGGCAACTTATATTCGCCCACCGGCTTCCACGGCACACCAAGCTGAAAGAATTCAGGACCACCCACCCTCAAAGCTTCCTTACCTTGCGTCCACAAAGGATGTGCTGGCATTGCAATGACCTTCACTTGCAAGCCGTATCTCAAATCTGGAGACCCAAGAGCCTCCCCGTTTGAGCCGAGGATCGAAATTAGATCTGGTACTAGACACAATACTTCCTTGTCCTGCTGCGAGCCGGTGGGTTCGTGATAAGCTATCAGGTACTCGTTCTGGAAAGTGATGACCAGATTCCGAGTTTCCTGGGGCGTCTCTGGTCTATTGTTCTCTTCTTGCTCGTCAGAAGACAGTGGCGCTATGATGCACTGTCCGACAGTATAGCCACGAGAGACGTCTCGCGAGACATCAACGATCTTTCCAGTATACAGCAGCTTCACTGGTGTGACATCACCAATAGCTTGAATGAAATCAATCTTCTGCTGTCTTGCAAGGTGTACAGCTCTTCCCAGGAACCATGCCTGCGACAACGTATTTGGTATGGCGAATTCCTTGATTACTTTTCCGCTCAACGGTTTGCCCGTCACACCAACAGCATTTCCAAGCTCGACGCAGGTCGTCCGCAGCATTCCTTCCAGCTTGGTGTTGTTCTCAGCTCTCATCACTACACTGACGTTGCCTTTAGCGTCAGCCATGCAGCACGGCATGACAGGGTGTCCGTACACGTATGGAGTGCAGTGTTCGACGGTAGGGTACGCTCTGCCCATCAGATCACAGTCGATGACGGGACGATTGAACCGAGCGCTGGTAGGAAATGTGATGATGCCGTTCCCTCCACCGATCTCATCGGCCACAATGCCCTGGAAGTCCTGATGCCCAAGCACTTTGTTCAGTTCCTCAATAGTGGTGGGTACCTCTTCCCCTGATTGTACCCTTTCATCGCTAACACTAGGCGCGCCGTATCCAGAACCAAACACGCAGATGTCATTGTCCTTCAAGGCGCCGAGCCCGATGACTTTGATGACCCCGTTACCTTTCTGCCGAATGATATTGAACACGTACAGTGCCATGTTGTAAGGGGATCCACCACCACCCGTCCCAAGGATGCCGCAGCCTATCGCGCAGAGCTCGACATCAACCGCTGAGATGTACCACACACCGTTGCGGACATCGGGTCGATAAGTGGTCAGATCAACTCCTACACTGGGACGTGTCATGCTGCCCCATCTTAGTGGTCCAGGCTTTTCGGCGTCGCTCTCGTTCGTCTGCTCCTCAACCAGACCAACATTTGTGGAGTCTTGATGTGTTTCTATCTGCTGCTGGTCGACGTCAGACGACACTCTCAAGGACCCGACGGCCTTAATCAGCAGTCTCGTCGCTTTATTGTTGACATATTGCAGCGGTATTTTGCTCAACTCTGCAATGCTGACATCCTTTTCGCTTGCACCACCGGCCACTGCTGCGGCTATTGCTTTCTGCTTCGCCTGCTCGAGTACGGCGTCCTCGTCACGGCCTGCAAGGACCTCAATGATATCAACATCGCCAGCGATCTTGGCGATCGCAGCACCAACAGCATTAGCAGAATCGTGATGTTTCGGTTCAATGTGCTGCATACTCATGCCATGAGGGAATATCACAGAACCGCCACCGACAAGCAGAACGAGTGCTGGAGCAGCTGATACTTTCATCTTGTCGATGGCTTGCTCCAGCAGTCGCCTAATCTCCACAATAGCACCTTTCATGACAGCTTCTGAGATTGTTTTCACCTTCTCTGGGTCGCCCATTCTAGCGGCGCCTGCGGCAACCATAATATCGCTTGCCGTCATCGTTGAGCCGCCGAATATCAGGGCTTCCTCTGTCAGCCGATAGCCGACTGAATCCGGACCAACAGTGACTTTGCCTTGCTCATCAACTCGAACTCGACTACCGCCTCCTAGCCCAATACTGTACACTTCGGGCATCGAGAAGGCCGTACGGACCCCCGCAACATCGACGTAGTTTGCTGCCTTACGAGGGAAGCCAGATGGCAGCAAAGCACATATGTCTGATGTCGTTCCGCCAATATCAACGACAAGAACTTGCTTGTCATGGAGCTCAGAGATCGATCCTTGCCCCTGCAAAAAAGCAGCGCCCATCAAGCTGTTTGTCGGACCACTTGCGAACGTCTTGATCGGTAGCTGTGCTGCAGCTGATGCTTCGATCAGTGTTCCGTCGTTCTGGGTCAAAAACAATGGGCAGGTCAAGTCCAAGTCCTTCATTGCGCGGCGGAATCCTCGGATTGTCGTCTTAGCAAAGGACAATATCGCTGCGTTCAGAATGGTGGCATTTTCGCGAACGACCAGACCGGGGCCGCCGATGGAATGGGACGTTACCACTGATAATTGGGGATGAGCTTCGAGAATGATCTGTTTGCATCTTTCTTCATGCCGCCCTTCATGATCCAGTGCGGAGAAGATGCCTACTATTGCAATTGACCGGATCCCTGCTGCGACAATCTGATCCACTGTCTCACGGATTTTCTGTGGATCCAGAGGTCTGATCTCTCGCCCATCTATCTCGAGTCCTCCATCAAGAAAATAGTGCGGCCCTTCGACAATATCCCGAAGTGCATAGGGATAGTCCGAGAAGGGTGGGATCTGTTCCCGTCAGCTCGACACTGTGATTATAGATTCACCCGGACATACACTTCTTGTATAAGGACCACATAGACGAATCACAGCCACCCTGTCCAATCGTCTAGCATCATTTTCGACCACAGCATTCACGAAGTGGGTAGTGCCGACTGCAACATTAAGCACCCTTCGCCGATCGATCTGGGATTGCTTCACAACTTCCTCAATAGCCTTTTTGATACCATCTGTTACGTTTGCTGTTGTGGGCGTCTTGAACGTCGCCAATACTCCCTTCGACTCATCTTGCAGACAGCTTGTGTCCAGGATGGCGGCATCAGTGTTTGTGCCGCCGACATCGCAGCCAATGCGATACATTTTATGCTGCAAGTGACTCGAAGAAGCAAATCAGAAAAAGGTTCGTTCCTCCTCTGCAGCACACACCTTGATCTGATAAGATATCCGGAGATATGCTCAAGGATGAACAAAGCGTGATTGGCGAGAATGGTTCACCAGAATATCTGCACGCTCGCGTGGCAGCCGATGGCGGAATTGCCCGCTCTCTCATGAATGGAGGCCAATCAGCAGCCAAGAGCCGGACGTGACGGCGGGGCTACCCGCGACATACCCCAACCTCGGTGCTCGAGCATGGTTAGCAAGCATTCCTCTGGCTTATCAGACCCACCGTGTGCTACAGGATGTTCATATCAAACGATATCAGTCCAGATCGATGCTACACCGCTATGAAATGGCACTTCCGCTGCCATTATTTTATGCATCGCCAACTTCTTCCACAAGCTCGGACTCTCCATATATGTTCATGCAGCAAGTATGACGAGCTTCAGTATTATTCTCAAAAAGCTTGAGGTGCCCAATGAGGGCGGCACCCTGGCCAACCGCTGGATCAACAACGATATCAAGCCAATCGAACAAGGTCGACGAACATGGACGTTCTTCACATACCACAACCTATGGGTTTTGACGAACATGAACATATCGACATATCTGACTGGCTCTAGTCTCATCGCTCTGGGCTTGACCTGGTGGCAAGCGCTTATCTCGATCGTTGTCGGCGGTATCCTGATAACTTTCTTCGTGGTCCTCAACTCGACACCAGGCGCTTTCTATCATCTCGGATTTCCAGTGGTGAACAGATACGTCTGGGGAATGTACGGAGCTCAATTTGTTATTCTCAATCGCATTCTTCTATCGCTGGTGTGGTACGGGGTCCAAGCATGGATAGGAGGACAGTGCACGTATGTCATGCTCCAGGCCATCTGGCCCAGCCTTGAAACACGAATTCCGAACCACATGGCAGAATCAACAGGAATGACTACAGCTCAATTCGTGGCATACATCATCTTCATGGTCATCTCTTTGCCTCTAATATGGATACGACCTCACAAGCTCACCAAGTTTTTGTACATATCTGTTGTAATCGTCTTGATCTTCGAGATTGCCCTGCTCATCTGGGCTCTTGCAACGATGGGTCCAGCCGGCTTTGGAAGCACTATTTCCAGCAACGGACCAGATACACAGGAAGACTCAGTCGGGTGGGTAATCATGTATGGAATCATCAGCACTATCGGCGGCATCTCAGCTGGTATCCTAAATCAGAATGACTATGCACGATTTTCGAAGCGCCCTCGAAATGCGATTATGGGACAAATCCTCAGTGCCGGTCCATATTTCCTGTTCAGTGCCGTGGTGGGAATTCTGGTTACAGCTGCTACACAGGAACGGTACGGTGAGGCGTTGTGGAACCTGCCTGATCTCCTGTCGGCCATCATCGAGACTGGTGGTGGAAGATCTCGTGCAGCTGCATTCTTCGCTGGCGCTGCGCTCGTGGTGAGCCAATGGGGTATCAACATACCTGGGAACGCGCTTTCAGGTGGATTCGATCTGGCTGCGACCTTCCCGAAGTTCATCAACATCAGGCGAGGCGCATACATTACTGCGTTGCTCTCCATGGTCGTCAATCCGTGGCAGCTGCTTAGCAGCGCCTCCACGTTTCTAGCGGTGTTGTCATCGTACAGCGTCTTTCTGGGTCCCATGTAAGTGCAGTTGCTCCGTCCGTACTGTGTAAACTGACGTTCTTCAGGATTGGCCTAATGATAACCTCATATTACATCGTTAACCGTCAAAAGATCAACGTCGATGATGTCTTCGTTGGCTCATCCCACAGCATCTATTGGTACACCTTCGGCATCAATTGGCGCGCACCAGTAGCATGGGTATGCGGCGTCGCGCCTTCAATGCCAGGCTTCATCTCAGCTGTCAACCCCAGCGTCGTTGTGCCACGCGGGTGCACTCGGATATACTACATCAATTTCCTACTGGCTTCCTGATCGCCAGCGTTGTTTTCACAGCTCTGCATTGGGCGTTTCCTGCGCAAGGTGTTAGGGGTTTTGTGGACAGCCCAGTGACAAAGCACAATACTATTCTGCACTATAGGAACAAATGGGATGAGGAGTCGGAGGTGCTGGAGAGGGAGTTTGCCAAGATTGGGAAGGATGAAGAGGCGATTATGGAGGCGCCGCATGTTATACCCTAGGACAGTGAGGGCGAAGGAGAGGACGGATCTCATCCAACCGCAATGAAGTGCAAAAGTGTGCTTCGCGAAGCCGCTGCCCACGACCCAGCCCACTTAAGAATGCGCCTGTGGAAGAGAATGTGAAGGTTGAACCTGAGATTATACTGCGTATGTTCATTGACGATGTGGTTGAGATGCAGAAGGCGAAGGCTTGGGCATTGAGGGGGAGGAGTTGATCGTTGTTTTGTTTTGAGATACCCCCATCACGCTTGCGATTATGTTAATGTGATGAATTTCAAATTCTAATTTGATAATGCCTTCCTTGGCGATGCCAGAAGTCATCGTCGTTTCATCGGATGATCTCTTTCTCACACCTGGGGCGGGCATGCTGCATCGGCATTTCGTTTCGATGCCCGGGACCGGTACGGTCCACGGCGGGAGTGTGCCTGCCGCACCGGGTACCGGGAGCACAGAGCATCGAAACGATCAGTAACGAAATCTGTCTCTCCGCCGACGATGCATCGCCACACCACCGAAAGCACTTCCTTACCACGGTTCTCCGGCGGAAAACGTCCCTACGTGACCGTGGTCTTCACATAGCTCCAATGAACCCGAAGCGACTAGCCTTGATGGGTATGCGCTGAGCCGAGCACGTCGCTGTGTTTGCTACCACCGAATGGGAAAAGATAGCAATGGAAGTGTGATGAAAAGGTGACGAGCTTCTCGGGCCACTGCCTGTACTGTCAAGCTGGAGACACGACTCACTCAGCAAAAGCCGGGTGCACGTCGTCGGCACTTGGTGGGGAATGATAGTAGAAGAAGCATAACTGTGCCCTGGCTCAGCGTTGTGTGCAACAAATTCTTCAATGAAACCGCAACACAATGCAGAAAGCAACGTACGCCTTCCGGGAACGCAGGCTTGTATCGTTCTGAGTCCTGAATCATGCCATGATCAACAGGTCCATGCGCAACTCACTTTCATAAAGCACGAAGCACTCCTAGAGTAAACCACCTTGTCGCATGTTTGTGACATAGCTGATGCAGAAAGCTTCCTCCAAAGTGCACCCCGGAGTGAGGATGGCAGTCGCTGAGGGAGCAGATTAGCAATAGGCGGATCATCCACAATATACGGCCGAATTCACCAGAGGAGACTTCGAGAAATTGGTTGCGCAATTCTAGAATGATCATGTGGCCCAGGGGCGTACGCCGCAGCGATCACAGCCAATATCGGCATTCCCTCCTGCCGAAGACCATACTGTTGATGGCATGTGTGCTCAAATATCTTTGACTGAAAGGAAGAGCACTATTCGACCTTCGAACGCAACGACGCACTCTCAGGAAACCTCGCACCTTCAGCAAGCAGATCCAAAAGATCCAAAAGATTTGAAGGCCGAAGAAGGTGAATTTCCTGCTGAGTTTGACGCTGCTATACAAGAGAAGTCAGAATGTAAAATTGGGTTCAAGATTGCGCTTGATGAACAGGTTTGGGGTGGTCAGAGAGAAGATTAAACTCATTCATGATCTGGCATGAACAGCGACCACCAAGCAGAGTTGGGGCTGCAATTCGAGCAGAACTTCAGGCTAAGGATGATACAGGGTTGTTCATCAGAGTAGAAGTTAGCTAGCTGGGGGCTGGACTCACCAAGAACACCAGGTTGGGCGTCGATGAAGGGTTGGTAGAACCCTTAGATGTATTGTGTCTCGATATGCGGACACGAGTCTTCGGGTCGACTCTCAAGGTCCAAGCTTCGGCCACTGAAACGTTGTCGGCTTCTCCGCCTCTTGCTGAGGACCATCATTGTCGTCGTAACTGAGCTCAGGCACTTCAGATCTCGAGTGTACATAGTCGTCGCTTTCAACGCGCACCGATGGCCGCCTATCCCGGGTTTGCCGTTTTGGCATGTTCCTGATCTTCTCTGCCTTCTGTTGGCGCTCTTCCTGCAACTCTCTCTGACGTCTGTGCTCAGCCAGCAGACGCTGTATTTCTGAATGGCGGAACAGAGCGATCTGTTCCGCAGTCAAAGTTCGTCGTACGCCGTCTTCATAGCAGCCTAGGTCGGCGCTGGGGCATTCTTGCCACGTTTCATTTTGGGATTGGATATCTGCTTGGATGTTCGGGACATGGTGTCCTGGGAAGTGCTTCTGGTGGAAGCGTTGTAGGTGGATTATGTCGTCCTTGTACTGTCAGCCTCGGTAATTCTTGGGCAGGAAAAGGCTCACCTGGGTGATTGTGGTCATTCTTTCTCGAAGCGACTGAGTACAATCACTGTGCTGAGCCCGTCGGGAGCTGCTGAAAAGACGACTGAGGTAGCATTTCTCCGTCCAACCCCTCGGCAAATACCAGTCTGCGGACTGTAAGTACGTACTACTTGCCTCACGCGTCGCGTCATGAGCATTTCCGGCAAAATCGCGGTGTTAGCGTCTCCACGCCCTAACTTCTTTCTTACACCCTACATATAGACAATTCACTACATTCCTTTTGCACTACTACAGCATTTAGATGCCCGTCGTCACGGCTCCTTGAACGCAGAAATCTTGCTACGCTCTATGCTCTTCGACCGTGACACTCAACAGACATTGTATTCTCACATCGCAAAAGCCCAGCTATGCCCACAGATACTTCAACATAATCAAAACAGAACTAGCTACGCAGGTGACCCTTACACTATCTGCCCAACGCTGTAGCATGAAGGGGGAACTCGCCGCATTCTCCTGCGTTGATGCCGCAGCAACATCATCACTCTCGGTGGTTGCCGTCGAAGCAGCCTCATTTTCACCACCTTTCTCCGTGTAGTACGAATCCCAATAGCCGTCCGCCTGGGTGCATCCATCTAAGTCGTCATTCTCCTCATACCGCTGACCGGGGCAGGGACCCGTGTATAGATCACCTTCGTCACCTTCAGGCGTTGTGTATCGTAGACCTTGACCGAAATACAACGTGTATCCATCAACATAGCGGTAAGCGCCATTGCCTTGGTCATAGCAAAAGAGTCCGCCGGTTGTCTCGAGCAGACAGACTTCGTCATCGGTACCTGTATATTGACACCGGAATAGTGAGTCAAAGGAGCCTGTACTACACACATTGCTCTGCAAAAAGCTACTTCGCACGAAACTTACATTTGAAAACTTCAACCTGTCGCTTCACATATGCCAGGTCGTCGACAGCCTGTTCCCCATTCGCAAGCCAATCCTCGGCACTTTCTTCCGACGTCGAGGTAGAAGAACTCGAACTAGAATAGAAAGGATTGTCGTTTATGTATGATGTTGCGTCTCTGGCGTCAGCGGAAGTGCAGCTGAGAGCAATCTGTAGGAAGGGAATGTGGTCAGTCGTATGCCGGTGGTGAAGACTTTTCGAGGTGGTGATGAGGAGGGGGTGGGGACGGAGAGGGCAAGAGCAGAGCGGAAAGAGTTTGACAAATACTAGTAGAAGAGCAGCAAAATAACATACTTGTGGTAACGCTAGGCTGACAATCAGACTCAGCAGAGTGAGTTTGCGGTGCGCCATTCTCATTTAGGCCGAAGGTTTTGTCTGCTGTATCACTCTATCCACGATATCAAGAGACTAGATACAGGGCAGTACGTAGAGGAGAACCGAAAGATGATAACAACGAGGTGATGCGCGCTTTGAACAGCAAAATGAAAGCAGTGGCCATCTTTCTTATACTTAGGGTGAACAACCCTGCGCTTCGCCTGAGATTCGAAAGCCTCTCGCTCAGCCACAGCATACTGTACTTCATATACGGCCATAGTTCTAGATCCTCAGCCCAAACGGAATTTACGGGAAAAGCCAAGAAGTTAGGCGAACTGAGAGGACTTTCCGTTAAGTCTGTCTAGTCTTGGCATTCAGGGGTCCCATATCTGATAGGGTAAGAATGAATGCCAAGACGGCGGAAATCCATAGATCAAAGGGTGGCTTGCAGTTTAAATGGATTGCCAAGAACAGTACAACCTGCATCGAGCTCGTGGCTTCCTCATATCCAAGGTGAGGGCGCTCTGACTCAACACCGGTTTGCTACACGTGGATGAATCTCGCCCTTTGCTCACCTAAAAAAATTCACACTACGTTGGGCAGCGACGTCTGGAATCGCCCCAGACCCGGAATTTTGTCAATGGTGAAACGCGACCACGGCTCGTCCAGCTTGTGGATGTGCCACCCTATGGTTGCCTGGATTCAGCATGTTAGCGGTCCTCACGGTAGACCTCATTGTATAGTAGAACTGATCCAACTTATCTGACCAGTGATCACCCTTACAGTGACATTAACAAACGCGAGATGAAAGTATTTATTACAAGGCATATCGAGCTGCTCTTGCGTTCACACCGCCCTGCCTTCAAGCGAATCAAGCTCAGTATGAAATCACTTCGCAAATTTTGCCACGTGAAGCTCGCGTTCCTCCTTCTCGGAACCAAGTATAAAGCTCTACTCACTCCGAAATCGCATATGATAGTCAATAATTGGGATGATCTTGTGCAAAAGTTGAGCACAGCCGTGAGCACAGCCGTGGAGCAGAATTATATTCCATACGAGGTTACTGGCTGGAAGGGGTCTAACCAGTTCGTATACAAAACAGTCTCTGGCGGAAGACGTGAATATCTAACAGAATCGGCAAGCTAAACAGTTTGGCTTGGAACTAATCTCAAAAGTTAATTTTGTCGAGACTTTTTAGATCAGCGACGAGGAGAAACAACAACAGCACGCTTAGTTAGTAGCATTGTGTGCTCCGTAGCGCTGCACTGCATGGGTGATTTGTACTTAGTGGATAATTCGGTGGATTTCAGAGCTAACCATTTGGCATTGTGACCTGATGTCCCATAGGCCCTTGGTGCCAATCGCCTCGTCGACAGCTACCTTCCCATGATGTGCAATCAGCACCAGCTTTTGAAAGGTATCCAAGCCAGGGTCAAAGGGCTTTCTAATAAAGGAGGTGGTGAACTCATGACACGAGACCAAATGACAAGGTCCGTTTCCAATGCCTGGTCGATCTTGCCCGCGGTTTAATGTTGCTGTCCATTCACCCTCAGAATCTGCACCCCACAGGTCAGACCTGGCATCGAAAGGCAGAGCCTCAATGAACAGCTCATGATTGCAATATCCTCGCGACCATGCACAATAGGTGCCCCCAACAATATAAACCATCAGGATTGTTCGACGTATGCTCTCCCCTAGCACCCAGCCTTCCCAGCGGTTGAGATTGTTTGGCATGAGTTCCGGAGCGTACACTATCAACAAACTCGCAATTCTTCTCAGATCCCGGAGATATGTCTCTGCGCGCTGGTATCTTTGTGCGCTTGCGTTGAAGAGGAGGAGTATCGTGGTTGAGATGAGGCTATGGAAAATTGCCAAGATCTCTTGCAAAGGAGCAGTGCGGACATTGAGCTCGAGTAGGAGCTGACAGATCTGTTCATGTCCTAGCTCACTGAGCCGACTGAAATCGCCAGCGGAGGTGCGAAGGGTTCGTAATGACTTTTGAGCAATCCGGGCATGCCGTTGTGGTATATGAAGCTGCAAAGAGGAATGTATAGACGGCGAAGAGTTGTGGTTGAACCACAGCCAAGAAACCTTTTGGAGTTCCCCAACCAAATATTTGACGGACAGAGTAGAAGCCGAGATAGAAACACTGAGGAGTGCGGGATGTCGAATGTTGAGTCTGTCAGTCCTGTTGAGGGCCCTCATATTTGGATCCAAATGCAAAGAGGAGAAGAAATCGAGAACGCAACCCTCAACCAATTCCAGCTGCGGAGCATCCCTCTTCCCCTTGTTCTGATTTTGTCGGCTCCTAGCAGATAGGTCCGAGCCATGCACCAGCGGTTCCAGGTCATAAACGCATCCGAGACGCCTGGTTCGGCATCTCTGGCATTGAGGTAGCTGCACGACACACCGGCGTTTAGCCTCAGTGCAGTTTCGACATGCTTTACGGAGCGTTCTCGCCATCGTTGTCAGAGCGGTGTGAGCACATGAAGGGGAGATGAGGTGGAATGGCAAACAAGATCCCGCATCGGTCAATTTAGCCCGGTCACTCGAACTAGTTGGACGAATAGACGAGGTCCCGCCTGAGTCCCGCTATGGTCTGGAGGTTGCGTCATTGGACCATTCACAGGGCTCCCTGTGAGTGCGACTTAAACCACGATGGGTTTAGTTCCCATTGTCAGGCTCCGATACGTTCTATCACCAAATTTGCTGTACCTGGTTTTGAGCTAGTAGACACACGCTCTCACACAGAGCAGACAATTTCTGAATCACTAGGCTTTATGCCTGACTCTCACTCAGAACCGCGTTGATTGGGCTGCTGTGGCTGGAGCTGTCATCATGATCGAGAGTAGCTTAGTTCCCATTTCACATCGCAACTCTTTATCTCCGTGAGCTACCGTCCGCTGCAATGATGCTTCGTCGTCTCAGTAGTTCCACCGGCGAGAGACCTCAAACACAACTTAAAGATATAAAGACTGCTGCAAAATGGAAGTCGATGGAGCGAGAGTTTCCATATCTCTCTTTCCAGCACAGCGCGAACGCTTCAAAGCGACAAAGTCATTACCGGCGCGTATCATTTGTGTCAAATGGCTCAAATGCTTCAGAACTCTAGCCTCAGAGTGTTGATACGATCCTGCACCCTCCGCAAGTACTCACCTATACCCCTTTCTAAACCTGAGCACGACGCCGAACAATGTCCAAAAACCCTGCAGGATGATCCTCCATCAAATGGAGACGAGCAGACCCTCAAAATAGTATCGTGGGATGGTCCAGACGACCCTGAAAACCCGCTGAACCTTCCTCTCATACAGAAGATCATCATCACCCTGCTCATCGATCTGTACACCTGGTCAATCTACGTCGGTTCTTCACTTTACACTTCCACTCAAGACGCGGTCATGGCAAAGTTCGGAGTAGGCCACGTTGAAGCCCCGCTTGGACTCGCTCTCTACGTCCTGGCGTACGGATTGGGAGCTCTCCTTTTCTCGCCTCTGTCAGAGATTCCAGCCATCGGCCGGAGCCCACCCTACGTCGTGTCCGGAATACTCTTCGTGTTGCTCAGCATCCCAACATCGCTTGTCGACAGCTTTGCAGGCTTGATGGTCCTTCGCTTTTTGATCGGATTTATGGGATCTCCAGCCCTCGCCACGGCAGGAGCATCTCTAGCTGATATTTGGGGTCCTGTGTATTTCCCCTACGCAATCGCGCTGTGGGCTGCGACAACCGCCCTTGGACCTTCCCTCGGACCACCTATTTCCTCGTTCGCAGTTGAGGCTCTCGGCTGGAGGTGGTCAAGCTGGGAGCTACTCATCATTGCTGGAGTTGTCTACGCCCTTTTTTTCTGCCTTGTGCCGGAGACATCGGCACCTACCATTCTGTACTATCGCGCGAAGCAACGAAGAGAGGTCACTGGTGATATAACATTCAGGTCAGAAGAAGAGGCGAAATCTTCTAATGGCACACTGGGAATACGCTTGTGGAATTCAATGATTAAGCCTTGGGAAATCAACGTCAGAGATCCCGCTGTCTTGTTCACATCGTTCTATTTCGGGTTGCTGTATGGAATATACTATTCTTTCTTCGAGGTACGTCGGCCAGGCCGTTCAGCCCATCCAATACCGGGTAGCCATGAGATCGTTCTGATAACGAACCCGTACAGTCCCTCCCACTTGTCTTTGGTCCCATGTACGGCTTTTCGGCTACATCAACCTCCCTCATCTTCCTGGCGACTGTTCCAGCTCTCGCTCTCGGGTTTACAATCCATTGCATCTACCTGTGGAAACGGGTCCAGCCTAAATTGGAAAAAGGGACTTTCGGCGACTTGGAGGATCTGCTCATGTCGGGCGTTCCTGCAAGTGTACTCATGCCCGCCGCACTGTTCATGTTTGGTAAGCCGACGCCCCTGAAGCTCTAACTCATGTCTTCCCCTAGTGCACCCACTTGATGTTTTTTCAAGCTCCCTCTAGCTCCAATTAGTTCTCCATTCGACACAACACGCACCGTTATAATGACTACAATTCACTAATCGTTAGCCTGTTAATAGCATGGACTTCATCCCCATCCACGCATTGGATTCTGCCTACGGTTGCGCTGTCCATCGCCATGTTTGCTATGTACTTCATCACCCAAGCCGTGTTCTTGTACATCCCGGCGATCTACCCGCGCTACGCAGCGAGCCTATTCGCGGCTAACGGCTTGGCTCGATCAGTTTTTGCTTTCGTCGCAATATTGATTGCAAGGCCGATGTTTGAAGGGATAGGCATTGGCGGAGGTGTGAGTTTGTTAGCAGGTTTGACGGTCATATGTGCAGGGTTGATGGTAGGATTGTGGTGGCGGTGGGGGAAGATTTTGAGGGCGAGGAGCCGGTTTGCTATTTGAAGGCACTCGAGGTAATGGAACGAGGGAAGGGAGTGCATAGCAGAGAAACTTGTTAGGATAAGTGATAGATTGGCATGGAGGCGTTCTGTCGCGATAAGTGTAAGTCTTGAGAATACCTTAGGCGGCATCATTGAGTCCAAGTCCGATTTTATAGATAGAATAGCTATCTCGCTAGCCAAAGCGTAGGAGGAACACTCAAATTTTCCAATCTCTGGTGAATTACCTTTGCAAGTGAGCTGACGATGCTGCTGTATTGCTTCCCTTGAACTCCTTTTGCTGTCAAGGTTGAGACGACGAATTACCGTGTACGCTCCCCATTCTTGGGTACTCTCAAACAAGCCACTATGGCCTTCAAGGATCCTATCGGAGGCTTAAACGCCAGCCTGGCCACAACCGGGCAAACCAAACTAACAAGGCGGCTAAGTGGCTAGCACTTGCTAGATAATGGCTGCATTGAGATTGGCGTATGGTCTCCAAACACCTGCCACCCACCTATGTACCGATGGCAGAATTCCTTGACCTGGATTTACTCCGGAGATGGGGGCTGTGCGTCCCTAACTTGAGTACAGTGAATACAGCCTTAGCATGGTCTAGGATGAGTGTCAGCGAGATAGTGCATTGGCGCCTCCTCCTTGTTCCCGGGGGTCTATCATGCTCGACCTGGTTTCGCAACAGCTTGTGATGAACTTCGGAGGAATTCGGTAGCCAGCGTAGATCGTCTAGCTTCGTAGGTCGTTGCGACGCTGGCAGAGGCAAGGGCCTTCTCCTCTGAGCTTCATTGCTTTCTTTTTCACCACGATCATGTTCGGAGTGGATAAGGAAGGCATTGGTACAATGAGCATACCCAAGCCAGGAGTGAACGGAATCCATTTTCTTCTGCCAAGTGTGCTGAATGACGGCCCATATCCTTCTCGCCACCTTAAGGCCAGGAGTTTTGCGGCACGCTCTAAGTGCCATAGTACAGCATAATCGGCGAGTACATCAACAAGACCTCACTAGGCTTGTTACCACGCTCGCGAAACAGTCAGTCAGTCAACCAGACCCCTTAGTCTTCAGTTTGCTTTATGGTCGAAGACCTTCCCTGGATTCAATAACCAATGCGGATCAACAGCGAACTTGAGCCTCCTCATCAACTCAATCGTCTCCTCTCCCACTTCGTTCTGCAAACTCTTCTTCTTACCCAGTCCGATAGCGTGCTCCCCGGAAACAGTCCCCTCCATCTCCAAAGCACGGTGCATCATATTCTGAACGCAATTCGCAACTTTTGCCGTCTCATCCTCATCCTTTGGGTGATACATAACACTCTGATGAAAATTGCCATCACCAACATGCCCCAGCACACTATTGAACAACCCCAGCTTCGAGCTCTCCTTCTTGCTCAGATCGATAATCTCCGCCAGTCTCGATAACGGCACCGCAACATCCGTCGACCAGATCTCCGTCCCCTCATCCCTTTGCGCAAGCATAGCCCACAACGCTTCTTTTCTCGCCGCCCAAATCGCATCTTTCTCTTTCTCATTGCTCGCGCTCTCTACCTTCGTCCCCCCAAACCGGCCAGCAATCTGCTCCACACGTCTAACATCAGCATCAATACTTCCTCGATCGGCGCCACTAAATTTGAAAAACAATGTCGGCTCCTCCCTCCACAACCGCCTTCCCTTTCCATCACTCTTCAACGTCCCACCACCACGGTTAATTACCCGCATCTGCTGCTCGTCCATAATCTCCAGCGCCGCCAAACCGGTCATCCCCTCCCTCATCATCCGTACCGCGGCGGCACTCGCACTCCTCACGTCCGGAAAACTACACGTCGCCACACCCGTCTCCTTCGGCACGACGGCAAGCTTCAACGTCGCCTCAGTCACGAAACCCAAAGTCCCCTCTGCGCCCACAAATAACCGTGTCAAATCATACCCCGCACTACTCTTCCTCGGCCTCCTCCTCGTTTTTAACACCGTCCCATCGGCAAGCACAACCGTCAGGTTAACAACCCAATCCTTCATGGTCCCATATCTCATCGCGTTCGTTCCACTGCAGTTCGTGGCGATCATGCCGCCCACCAACGCCGTCGGGCTGGGATCCATAGGCAGGAATAGACCAGTGCCCTGCTCAGACAATTTCTGATTCAACGTAACCCAATTCACGCCCGGCTGGACCTCGCAATCCATGTCGTCGTCATGGATAGCCAGGATCTTATCCATCCGGCTGAAATTGATCGTGAAGCCCGAGTGGGGCGCTGAAAACGAGCCCTCGACGCTACTTCCTGCGCCGTAGGGGACCATTGGGATGCGGTGCTTCGTACATGTCTTCGCGATGATGCTTACGTCCTCTGTTGTCTCGGGATAGATGATTGCGAATGGTTTGACAGTTGTGTTACTCGTCGACCACTCTGAGACTGCGTGCCTTCCAATATCGTCGGGATCGTCGCTGACCATTGACCGAACGAGGAACTCGGGGACAGAAATTTCTCGAGACACCGGAACCTCGCGCTGGATAGCTACTCCTTCCGGCTGTTCGAAGCGGTCGGGGTGGCGTCGGGCGTTCATGAATCCTTTCTTGATCTCGTCGAGGGCGTCGCGCATCGTGAGGTCGGAAGCGTAGAGGGGCTTTGCACTGAGGTCGGACGGCGCTGCTACCGAGCTAGCCGTGGCTCTTCCGTAGCGGGCACCGGTCCATGCTGACAAGCCCATTAGAAGAATGCATAAGATTGCTGGGCCGGCGGACCCAGAGCTAGCTGAGGAGTTGTAGCCCTTTGCAGAAGGTTCCAGTAGTGCCGGCGATGTGCTTGACTGGCGGAGTGCTTGGCTGTGAGTACCGAGGCTCAGACGCCGCGGTGCGAGCCTTTGCGCGGTCGCTAAGAGTCGCAACTTGAGGAAAGACTTCATATTGGGCTTGCGGCGTCAACCCAGGTTCACTCAGTAATGCGAAAGAGGCATGGTACTGAGCACAATCATCGCAAACGTTTCTTCGGCACTGATCCTAGTAAAATATACTCACAACGAAAAGCGCGGGCATGCAAGGAGGGAAGCCAGGGCTGAAAGGCACGAGAATGGGAGCTTCACGGAAAGTGGATTGCCTGCCTCGGATCGAGGTTTAGCCGGACTGTACCATTGTCAGGCGGACGCAACCGTAGAACGGTGAGGTATGCGGCCCACGCGTAACAGGACTCAGTGCTTCATTTCGTACCAGAGACAGCGCGAGAAAGAGGAAGACCGGAAAGTGCACAGTGAGGGTTTGTGAAGTTGCCGATATACATTGGCGAAGGAAGAATGTTTGCTATAGCTTTTGTCTACCGCCACTTCTATGCCAGTCAGTCGGCTCCCTTGACTACCATTTCCTTACTGAAAGAAAAGCCGGGACGTACTAAGCAAATAGATATTTCGCAGCGTGGTCAACATGATCATCTGCGAAGCTGGCCATAGTGAAGTAGCTGTGGTCATAATCTGGTTGATATCTGACGTTGATGGCCTTGTCCTGGTCAATTGACTTGGCGGCTTCGACGAGGTTTTCTGGTAAAAGCTGCTTCTGCTTGTAGAAGTTGTCACCGGTACCCTGGAATGGGTGTCAGAGGACGCCGTCAAAGTTTTGCTTGTGTACTTACCACATCAATCAGGATATCAAGAGGACCACCCTTCCACTTCTTCAGTAGTTCTGTGGAATCGTGCTCTGCACCCTTGCTTTGCCAGTTACTTTCGCCAAAGTAACCTTTGAACGCCTTCTCACCCCAGGGAGCCTTGAGAGGGTTGGCAATGGGCGCGAAGGCGCTCACGCTCTTATACTTGCCGGGATTCTTCA
>Ga0181470_100033_pt1 | contig 27320 bp, 25 predicted proteins | sample InSIn5SAF170_FD_119082 | JGI IMG/M metagenome (GOLD analysis project Ga0181470, IMG submission 119082) | Clean room microbial communities from NASA Spacecraft Assembly Facility at Jet Propulsion Laboratory, Pasadena, California, USA -... ...
GGGGTTCAGCAAAGGGTGTTGCTCGGCATGGGGCGTTTTGTCATCCCTCCCGGTTGCTTGACACCCGCATGAAATGAATGAGGGTGGCTTCACGGCGAGAGCTTAAACCAGGCATTAACGGAAAAAATTTCATCATGTTCAGTACATGTAATTTATGATACCCATTTGCCTTCGCGTTGCTTCGCAGTTATCTTCTTCATGGATTAGTAGAGTTAGCTATATCTTATTTCGAACCTACGTCTAGTCCTGTATTTGTGTTTATCCAGTTCTCAATGATCTTGGTTCGGGACATCTTTCTATCTCAATAACTTGGAAACATGATAAGTCGCTCTCCGTTGAAGCATGTTTATTCCCATCTTTGGTTGTGATAAGCTCATGTTGTTCTGACATGGACGGCACGACGATCCCGTACGTTAAAGCCGATGTCGCTTGGCTTGCATGTTTAGCCAACCACCTGCCTCATTTGTTGCGTGACCTTCGCACTTATTCGCTAATTCTCCCGCAAGCTCAACGATCGGCAAGGAATCAAAGGATGCTTCCGTAGTACGGCCGGGGAACACGAACTATCACTGTGCAGGAGCGTTAAGCTTAGGTACCGAGAGTTCATGGGTGTCATTGCCGCTAGCCAAGGTCGACATGTACAAAGGTGATCAATGGCCGCTCCATGGCTCGATATTCCCTTCCTGTCGCCAGAAACGTTCGGCAAAAGTCAAGTCGCCATCATGGCAGTTGCAGCAAGAGCCTGGAAGTGGAGCGCGTTGTCATGCCTCCTCACGACGATTGCCTCGGCTGTTGAGCCAACCGTAAAGGTCCTCAATGGCACATACGAAGGCTTATATCTCCCTAGCTTCGAACAGGATGTGTTCCTTGGTATGCCGTTCGCGCAGGATACTGGAGGACAGAACCGCTTCCTTGTCCCTCAATCGCTGAACGAGACATGGAACGGCACGCGTCTAGCGAAGCAGTACGGAAATGCTTGTCCTGATCCACAGCCAGAGAGAGATGCCGAGTTTGGTATGAGCGAAGACTGTCTGAGTATCAACGTTGTGCGCCCATCGGGTCTGTCTGCAAACGAGTCCTCGAGATTGCCAGTCGCTGTCTGGATTCACGGCGGTTCGTATCAGGTTGGTACATCGGCGTTGCCAAACTACAACCTCACGTATCTTGTCCAAAGGAGTGTGGAAATCGGTAATCCCATTATTGCGACGAGCATCAACTATCGGAAGGGAGGCTGGGGCATGATGTACTCGCGCGAGATTCAAGGCACTGGCAATACCAACCTGGCGCTGCGAGACATGCGCAAAGGCCTTGCCTGGATTTCCGAGAATATTGGCGCTTTTGGTGGCGACAAGGACAGCGTGACTATCTGGGGAGAATCAGCGGGATCTTTTGCAGTCGGTCAGTTGCTCATGAGCTATGGCGGTCGAACAGACGGCCTCTTCCATCGAAGCATTCAAGAATCTGGCTCTGCGGCAACGGCATGGTACAACGGCTCAGATTGGTACCAGCCCATCTACGATAACATTGTAGACAAGACCAACTGCACAGATGTGCCAGATACACTTGCATGCCTCCGTACTGTACCTTACCCAACGCTCCTCCCACTGCTCGCAAAACCCATCCAAGGGCCAGGCTGGTACCCCACCGTCGATGGCGACACCATCCCCAACTATCCCACAGAACTCCTACATACCGGCCGCTTCGCCCACATCCCGCATCTCTACGGCTCCAACTCTGACGAAGGGACCGACAACGCGCCCGCCGGCGGCGTGATAAACACGACGCAGCAGCTCTACGACTTTGTCAAAGGGAGCACCGGTTTTGGATTCCCCGACGCCGTCGTCAAAAAGCTCCTTGATCTATACCCTGACGACCCAGCTCAAGGCATCCCGCTCAACACGGGGGCAGAAAGGTTCGTAGAGCAAGGCGGGCAGTACAAACGCATCGCCGCTATTATGGGCGACGTCTTCTACCACGCGACCCGTCTCGACGACGCACGCCACTACTCCAAGCACAGTCCAACATACATCTACCGCTTCAACACGCGGCCATGGCAAGCATCCACTACCTCCAACTCCTCCGAAGGCGGGCTGGCGCCTGCATACAAAGGCGTCCAACACTTCAGTGAAGTAGCGTTTGTGTTTGCCAATCCTGCTTTCTACGGACCGTGGCCAGAGTACAAGGCGTTGAGCGATGTGATGAGTGCGCAGTGGATCAACTTCGTTGCTGGAGGCGATCCGAATGGAGAGGGGTTGCCGAGGTGGCCGAGGTATAGTGAGGGTGAGAGAGGAAGGAATCTAGTTATTCAGGCAAGCGGGAGAGGGCAGAACGGGAGCTATGTTGAGGAGGATACGTACAGGTTGGAGGGAAGGGAGTTCTTGAGCGAGTGGGCTAGGAGGAGGCATGTGTAGGGCTATAGTGGAGTCTTGACTTGTATAACGGTCAGAGCAGCGAGTACAAGATAGCGGTCTTTGACGAGGACGAGCGATTAGTATCAGAACTGTTGATGCAAATTCCGTTTCGATACAATGGGCAAAGCGTCGACACATAACAACGCTTTCCGGTGTGCACATGTACTGCCTGTGTAGGCACACTATATGGCACAAGTAGTAATCAGTCTGCGCGGGTTGCCCGTCACCATTGTATACACATGCTTGCAAACAATGTGCACGCTCTCTGTTTTTGTGCAACTTGATAGGTGATAGGTTTGCCGGACGTGGTAGCTCGCAGTCAAAGCTTCGGAGCTCAAGGTAAAGATCGAGTCGGGTACGACGAGGGCGAGGCGATTGTGGTTGTTGCGTTGCGGTTCTGTACGGCGTCGAGCATCTCGTGCGGGATCTGGTGCAGCTGTTGTCAGTAGGTAAGTATAGAGGCACTTTGGAAATCGACATGGCCTTCGAAGCTCTTGCTGACTCGGTGGAGATATATTTGAAGGGTACCATGGCACAGCGGCTGGTTGATTGATGCTTTCATTCGTGACTGAACATGATGAAATTTTTCCGTTAATGCCTGGTTTAAGCTCTCGCCGTGAAGCCACCCTCATTCATTTCATGCGGGTGTCAAGCAACCGGGAGGGATGACAAAACGCCCCATGCCGAGCAACACCCTTTGCTGAACCCCTACTTTATCGTGCGCCTGTCCGTATAGACTTCATCACGCCGTCACAGCCTCATTCACTCCATCATACTGCAAGCAATTTACGAGGTGGAGGGACCCTTGGAGCCGGGAGCGGTGCCGGTGCGGAATCCGTTGGAGAACTTGCGGTTGACGGTCTTGAGGTAGCGCATGCGGCCGGTACCGGTGGTCTTCCTGCGCTTGGCCTTCTCGCCCCAGTTGACTGCGCTGCGTTAGTTGCGCGTCCTCGGAAAATCTTTGTGCTGTTCGGACAGCGTTGGGGTTCACGTACACTTCCTGGTCTTAGCAGCAGGGTAGCCGCATGAGGAGCAGGTGTGCTTCTGGATGTGGAGGGATCGACGACCTGTGTGCAGTCCATTAGCCCATGTCCCTATCCATCGTTGCTCTTTTGCAGAATCGTTCCACTGTATCTCAGTCACGGTCCTACGGGTATGACATACCGCAACGCCTGCAGAGCGTGTGCGTCTTGTTGTGACGCTTTCCGAAACTGGAGGTACCCTTCGCTGTATCGCTGTCAGTCTCGATGTTCGGTCGCGGCGGTGCGGTGAGTCGGCGTACTCATTTTGAATGGGGACTATCGCAGTAATTGTCAGTATGGTCGCGCAGTGCTTGCAGAGTTGGGTGGCAGCATACCTCGTGACGCTGTTACGTTAGTAGAGGTTGGGAGGTTGTCGCAAAGTCGAGAAGCAAGACCATTTTCGAATGTGCCAGCTTAGCGAGCAAGGAAGGAGCTAGTTCCGTGTTGAGCCTAGCGCGAAAACATGTGGACTCGGGAACATCGCGATGTCCATACTTGCAACAAAGCCATCCCGAACTTTGCTGTAGTACAGATATGTGTCCTGCAATTCAGGAGAAGATACGGCTCCTATCAGGTGCTGAAGTCTCGAAAAGTACAATCTGCAGCGCTTCTGTCGTGGTCTTCATTTGCAAAGTTTCGCTTGCAACACGCCTCCAGTCACGAGATCGTCAGTAATCTGTGCCAGCCTCAAGATCATGCACTCGCATATCACACGGAGCTCTATTCGTGAGTTAGAAGTCTGAGCTCGTGGTTGAGCATTGGTGCATCGGACATTATTCATGCGGCATGATTCCGCGCCCATCTTCTTCACCTTAGTCAGAGACGCTTTGAAAGCACACCACCTACAAATGATCAAACCTTAGTATATTTACTGACAAAAACCCATCGCCATGTTTGCACACTTGTATTCGAAGCATCATCTGTACGATGTCACTCCTCCAGCGCACCGTCCTGAGTCTCATCCGCGAGTCGAAAAACAGGCAAGTCCGTCACCTTGAGCAACACCTTTCCCACTACGAATTATGGGAACAGCTTTACCTGATGAAGCAGCTACTTTGCATGCGCTCGCCAGTCCCACCTTTGCATGAGGCTACACTGAACAACATCGACCGGATCCTGACGCAATCTCGCAACCAGCGAGTACTTGTTCGAGCAACTTCAATCCCAGCCAGAGCGATATTAGATCGCCCTGGAAAAGCAAGAGTACACGTCAAACTATGGCAGGGCGACATAACGGCATTAGCTAGCGATGTTACAGTTATCACAAATGCAGCCAATTCTCAAATGCTTGGGTGCTTCCAGCCCAGTCACAAATGCATCGACAATGTCATCCATTCGTTGGCTGGCCCTCGGCTGCGACAGGAATGCTTTGACATCATGGAATCCAGAGCTACCGACCTCCCCGTGGGTGAAGCAGTTGTGACGAAAGGATACTGCCTGCCTTCTCCCCACGTGATACACACTGTGGGACCACAACTAGACCAAGGGGCAACACCGACACAGGAAGAGATTCACCAGCTTCGCCAGTGCTACGTTTCCGTACTTGAGCAAGCAGAAGGTCTCCCGGCTAACGATGACGGATCGAAACGCGTCGCGCTTTGCGGAATATCAACTGGCCTGTTCGCTTTCCCAACAAGCATCGCAGCAAAGATTGCAATCGACACGGTGACGGCTTGGATCGCACATAATGAAGATACATCAATTACCGATGTCATATTCGTCACGTTTGCTGAGGGCGACTACGAAATCTACGACAGCCTTTTCAGTAATGTAATAGAGCCATGGCGTCTAGAGGACCCACTACCACTTCGGTTAAGGACATTACAAGCCATAGGTGATACTCTTGGGACTGCTAGAAGCTGGCTTGAATCAGCAGATAGCATCGTCATCTCAGCAGGAGCAGGTCTTTCTGCCGCCGATGGCTTGGACTATACTTCCAAGAAACTATTTGCCGAGCACTTTCCAACGTTTCTCGACATCGGACTAGACACACTATACAGCGCCATCGGCTTTGACTTTCCTTCCGAAGAAGACAAGTGGGCGTACTACTTCACCAACATACAAATGGTCCGCTCATGGCCTGGCTGGGACCTGTACCAATGCCTCATTCCCTGGTTGAAAGCCTCGGGTAAGGATGTGCATGTCCGTACTTCGAACGCTGATGGTCTGTTCCTTGCGAATGGATGGGATGAAGAGAGGCTGTCGACGCCACAGGGCAGGTATTCAGCGCTGCAATGTTTGGCCAAGTGTCGTCCAGACTCGACATTTGATACATTGCCATTCTTCAAAGACGCGCTACCATTTCTGGACACAAAAACGCAAAGGCTTACAGACCCTACAAAGGTGCCAAAGTGTAAAAATTGCGGCGGTGAGATGATGCTATGTGTAAGAGGTGGAAACTGGTTCAACGATAGACCATACCAGGACGGTGAGACTCGATGGCGGAAGTTCCGACAAGGCATGCTTAAAGATAAGAAAGACACGGTTATACTTGAGCTTGGTGCTGGCATGAATACACCGGGAGTTCTGAGATGGCCTAATGAGGACTTTGTGGCGAAGAGTGACGGCAAGGTCAAGCTAATCCGAGTGGGATTGGGACCCTCTGTTTCGGTGCCTGCTGATCTAGAAGAAGAGGGCCTCGCAATCAGTGTTGAAGGCGACATCAGGCTTGCTTTGCCTTCGATGCTGAACAAAAGCGTGTAATGATATAGAATGTGTGCGTTAAATATGAACAGCTGATAACCAACCATCTATAAAGATGTATTTCCTGCAGCCTCTTGCTGTGTCTTCCACTCCCTCAACTTTTCCAATCTGTCCAAGCTCTCTTTACTCCACACGTCCTCCTTCTCGTAGAACTCCTCACATACCTTAACGCCCCTCTCAAGCTCACCTCTTAGGTCCATCCACTCAGCCTTCGTAGTTGTGAAAATATGCACGTCTGGTTTGACCATGCTTCTACTCTCGTCGTCCAATGTCCCTGTCTTCAAGTACACGGTTGCTTTGTTCCCGCCATAGTACGCAAAAAGATCGACATTGCAATTTGGGTTGGGACAGTGGGCGACGAGGTGCTTCGAGCCGTCTGGTGAACTTGGCGAAGGTCGATTCGATATGAGCGGTTGGGCGGTGGATGTGATCTTGAAGTTGTAGCATTCGATGATAGTGTTGAGAGCAAATGCTGAGCCGGTCTCTTTTTGGCACCATGTGCAGTGGCAGCAGTGCGTTATCAAGGGTACGGCGGTGACGGTGTATGTGACGGACTTGCATACACAACTGCCTGCAAGCGGGTTGAATTGGCTGGAAGTATCGGAGAACATGATAGCGATCAAATAGAGATGAGAAGCTTCGAGACGTACTTAGAATTTGAGATGTCTATTCGTGTCAAGAGAACCGGAACTGGAACTGGGAAGCGGGCAAGCTTTGAAATTATGCTACTCGCTTACATGCGTGCGAGATGTAAGCAGCACACCTCAGACACGCGCCTCCAAAGACTCATACACGGTCGGGACGCACGCTTACACGAAAGCACGTGTTTGTTGTATGCACTCCAGTACCTTTTAAGACGTGGGGCCGTTGCGGAGATAAGGGATAGTGCTAATGACGAACACTAGCGGCAAAGACCCTTGCCAGGACGCCAGACCTTGGATGCTTCGAGTAACGGTTTCGGTGGATCTTTCGAAGCGACGTCGGTGACCGCATTGTGTTCAAGAGCACAGCATCCTCCAGGAGGCCTTTGACTACTCTCTCACATTGGTGCATGAAGCAAGTAATGCGCCTGTGAGTCACCCGTGGGATTCCCTTGTGCCTGCCTAACGCAGTTACTGGACAAGGACAGCCGGCTGTTACTCCAGACAACCGTGAAATCTGCAGCTTATATCAGGTGTCAGAAACAGGTGTTGACTTCTATCTTCTCCTGATACTTCTATTATTTCTGCACACGCGTAACGTTCCAATATGGCGGCACAAGATAGTATTCGACCGGAGCCAACGGAAACCTCACCACTTCTCGGAACTCCGCAACAACATGGTCAACTTATCGATCCAGGCGATGGAGTTGCCCCCGCAGGGCTCATACCTTACGATGAGACAGATGTAGGAGGTGATGCGAGCGGAGACGATCTCGAACGCCAACCCAGCAATGGGGACAGCTTCAAGCACCAAGGCCTGCCGGAGGTCAGGAAGCGGATGAAGTACATCTTCCCGGCTATTGCAATTGGCGTAAGAAATATCATGAATTCTGAGACTCAGGATCAAAATCTGAATATCACAGGTTTTTCTTTCCGCAGCAGATCAGACCCTCATTGTCTCAACCTACGGCATAATCGGAACTGATCTCAAGGCACTCTCATCAACATCTTGGATCGCGACGGGCTACTTCCTCACTCTTACGGCCTTCCAACCTGTATACGGGAAGCTCTCCGATATCTTCGGACGCAAGGAATGTCTTCTGTTCGCATATCTTATCTTCGGTATCGGCTCAACGGCCTGTGGCTTCGCGCGCACCATCGGCGAACTGATCGCCGCGAGAGCCTTTGCAGGTATTGGTGGAGGTGGCATGTCGGTCTGTACGAGTGTCCTGCTATCAGATGTCGTCAGCCTGAGAGACAGAGGCACATGGCAGGGATACGTGAACCTGATCTATGCAGTCGGTGCTGGAGCTGGCGCTCCATTAGGTGGCCTGCTTGCCGAAAGGATTGGTTGGAGATGGTCCTTCATCGCACAAGGTCCCTTCTGCATGCTAGCAATTATTGCCGTTGCCACTGCACTCCACCTGCCAAGGCAGGAAGATTCGCATTGGAAAGAAAAGCTGGCTAAAATCGACTTTCTAGGCGCCTTTATTCTCATCGTTGCCATCTTCGGACTCCTGGTCGGTTTAGATCGTGGCTCCAACGTCGGCTGGAGCAATCCCATCACAATTGCAGGCCTCTGCACCACACCGCTCTTCATTGTCTTCGTTCTGATCGAAAAGTTCGTTGCAAAACATCCGATTGCCCCAGGTCACATCATTCTTCACAGGTCCTTAATAGCATGCTATCTCTGCAACTTCTTTTCCTTTAGTGGATGGCTCGCAGCCATCTTCTTTATCCCGTTGTATTGGCAAGTTACTGGCGGGTACAATGCCTCTCAAGCTGGACTCCTCCTCATGCCCTCCATTATCTTTGGTGTAAGTGGTTCGCTCTTTGGCGGCATCTACATGAAGCGCACGGCGAAGTACTACTGGATCACTGTGATTGCATACTCGCACTTGACGATTGGGCTGTCTCTCGTCCTGCTTTTCGCTGGTACAGTCATGCGCAGTATCCCGGTCATGGTAGTAGGAACAGTTATTAGCGGTTTCTCAAACGGTATCGGCGTTACAACAACTCTCATCGGTCTCAGTGAGTCAACTTGTCACAAACTTGTATTCTCAAACGCTAACTATATACAGTCGCGAATGCCTCGCATGCCGATCAAGCCATTGCAACAGCATGCAGCTACCTCTTTCGCTCCCTCGGTTCTGTTTTCGGCGTCTCAATGTGCGCAACGGCGTTCAACCAGACATTGCGTGCGAGCCTTGCCGCTGCGCTCAGTGGAGACAAGGATGCGGATGAAATTGCGGAGCGCGTCAGATCGGGGCTGGCCTACTACAGAAGCTTGGAGCCGCATCTGCAAGAGATCGTGCGCGAGTGCTATGGTAAAGCTACTAGGGCGGCCTTGGGCGTAAGTGTGGTACTCGTTGCGGGCAGTGCTATTTGCGCATGGGGCATCAAAGAGAAGCGTCTTGGAAAGTAAGAGACCAGACAGGGTGATAACTGGTTCAGACCGTGTAGCTCAGAGTCGCAGCAAATGTAGCTCGTGCGCCAAATGCTTCGCATATGGTGTTTACCCGCAATGATATTGCAGCCATTCGTTCCATCAACTCAACTCAACATTGCCTTCAGAACTGGCCCGAAATTCCTCGTGATTCTCGGCTTACCTGCTAATCATCATATGATCTTGTCCCGTAGCACCTTCGGCGTATCCACCATTTGGTGAGGCCGCTCGGACCACATATTCTTCGAGATGCGCCTTTGGTGTTGCGCTTACTTCACCTCGACGTCGCTCCACGCTCACCACCCACGAATCCATATTCACCTTCACCTAGCTCAGAAACGTCTTCTGACCTTGCTGTCACCGGAAAATACTCACGCCGAAGCTCCAAGCGAGACGCATGGGCCACCGCCTCCTCCGTCCATATAAACCGTCCTCACCTCAGTTTTTTTCTATTTCCTCCATCTCCATCACACTCCACTCGATGACCACCTGCCTTGAGCAAAATCAGTCACCTGACTCCTCTCTTTACATTCATTCTTGTTCGACTTGCACATCATGATACTTCATCACTTCAATCCTTCATAACACTTCGTCACTTCAACTCTTCATGATACTTCCATACAACGTGACCACTGTCGATCAACATGACCACTGTCAGTCAAGATCACCATCATACCTTCGCCATGGCAGCTCGACATCCAATCCAGTCAATCACACCTGGTGTCTCCAAGGCCAAGTGCTTCGTCATCATCTCTTCACATCTCTGTCATTGAGCTGGTATGTGTCACATCCATGTCCATCTCTTCTGCTAACGCTCTCAGCTCTGCTCGCCTTGGGTAGCCCCCACAAGCCTTTACAAAACATTGAACCAACACCTCTTCACATCTCCATCACGAAGCCTTCTAAGGTTCCCTCTTACAACATCATCTTCACAGTTGTAGAGCATGCTCACAACATCTTCTCCTCCTTCACATCTTCTCTCGCATACGCATACGATCACATCATACATGGCAATACTGGTTGGGTGTCACATGGTTCAGAAAGATGAGGAACGCTTGGGGGCTTGAGGGTTCAACCCAATAGAGCTTGGCATCATGGTAGTTGGTCAACTCATTGTTTGGTGCGGGAGGACAGAAGCTCTTCGTAGCTGGCCTACCAAACAATGACTGGAGCGTCTGTGTTGCTTGAGGATCCTCGCATATCGGCTCTGACCTTACCGCCTGCACTCTTTTGGTGTAGCAGCACTGGGTGGGAGAGACAAGTTCGGAAGGGTTGGGAGGAGTTTCAGTGGCACTCAACCAGTCTGAGTACCTTCGGGTCTCTTGGTGGATGGTGGTTGATAGTTTCTTCAGTGGCTTGGGAAATCTTGGTATGGGTGGGAACTCGTTCTGACTTCGGGTCTTGGGTACATCAGCAATGACATGGAGGACTTCATCATCAAAACAATAACAATGGAAAAGGTTCAACCTTGGGTTCAATCATCATCACACTTCTATCTTGCTATATGTGTTCGTGACTTTAATGCATATATATGATCTTCTCCCTTGTTTTGCCTTCCTACAAAACATGCACAGATCTGCTTCCTTGTTCGCCTCAAGAACTTACTTCGCTTGCCATTGTTTGCTTAAGTACTATGTCGTGCATGCTAGCGATAATACAGCTGCAGATTTGCCTTGCTGCCTGTACAGTAGATTTGGACAGGTGTAGAAAAAAGCAAAGAGTTAAGAAGATAACCTTGTGTTTATTATGCCGCTAGGTAGCAATGTCTAGAATGCTAGGTTTAGTCTTCTATCTTAGCAGTGCTATAGCAGCAGGACACTAAGACTATGTAGGATAGAGATAAGACATCTATGTGCGTAGCAATGCTTAGGATTAACTATAAAGCTGCAAGAAGGGTTAAATGTTGTTAATAGCAAGACAGGCAAAGGCGAGTTTAGTGCGCTCACCTGACAGCGCGCGATGTGACGGAAGGCCCGACGTGCAGCCGCCCCACACAACCGCAAGGCAGCCTGCAACACTGCAACACTGTCGCACGCGCACTCCCGCACAATGCTCGCCTCTGCACCTCGAATGCACGATCTCGGCCATCCTGCGAAGACGGTCGCTTAAACTCAACGCCAACATGTGGTTCCTTGAACATGAATCGCTCTTCGGCGGGAAGCGCGTCTGGCTTCGACCTGGGTCACAGCAGCTGTTTGGGCGCACTAAATCTGGTCAAGACACTGCCGAAGGGAAGACATGGAAGATCGACAACAAGGCAGTCTCGCGGCAGCATGTCATAATCAAAGTCCTCGAAGTACCACCAGACGCTGGCACAAAGCTGCACACGAGGTCGCAGATTGAGATTACGGATCTCAGTTGCAGACAGGGCACAACGATTGACGAGAGGACGCACCTGAAGAGCAAGAAACAAGAGGATGGATCTCTGGAGTATGAGAAGACAACATTGGCAGGGACAGAGCACACTATCAGGCTGGCACAGGGCTTTGCGCCGTTCAAGATTGTGTGGGAACCGATTGTCTTCACGTACGCTTCGAAAGAGAGCAAGGACTCGAAGGCTCGAAGTGCACAGCTTCACGCTCTAGACATCAAGACCACGACAGACTTCATCTTTGGCAAGACGACACATGTGGTGACCCAGAAGCGCAACCTGCCTCGAGTGCTCTCAGGTCTTGTCGCTGGAAAGCACATAGTCACTGGGGAATTCCTCGATGCTGTCACCAACGCCGCTACCGGCTCGGTAGATGAAGAGGGAGGTTACGTGCCCTCCCGCTTGGAGGAGGATTTTGACGAATACTGGCCAAAAGAGAAGGACTATGTTCCACCAACCGCCACAGAACCTGTTTCTCGACCACAGGAGATGCTCAAACCCGACCCATCGCGCTCGGAGATCTTTTCGAATCTGACTTTTGTCTTCTTGAACCCCCACCAGCACGACAGCTTGCAGGAGCCGATCTCTAGTGGGAGCGGTAAAGCGCTGCTTTTCAACCTCAAGCTCGGTGAGACGACCATACAGGAGTATGTGGACTACGTACAGAGCGTAGCGGGAAAAAAGAGAACCAGTCGAGGAAACAACGACAAGCTACCCGTCGTCACTGTTCGCTTAGCAACCGCCTCAGATGGTACGGAAGACTGGGCTAGCAACTTCATAAATGGCGTTGACCAAGCACTCAACCAGCGTTCGATCTTTCAGAACGAGTTCCTCGATATAATCATCACGAAAGACAGAACTGCGTTGCAACGGCCACCTGATAAAGCACCTGATGTGGTGTCGAGCGCACCAGAGTCTAGTTCGACACGGCAATCTATACGAGAGCGGACACCAGCATCAAGAGCACCATCACAGGCGCCAGAATCCTCCGCCCCAACTGAGGAACCTGTGAAGCCAAACCCTCGCAAGCGCATCCATCGTCCGAAGACGACCAGTCGATTCACGGGTTTCGATGATTACGAGCCACCACCAAAAGTCCGCAAGCTCGAAGACACTCAGATGGAAGGCGTCGAGCAGTCAATACAGCAGTCTTCTCGAAGAGCAGCAGAAGTCCCAGAACTACAACACGCATCTACACCTGCTACACAAACGCAGACGCGCACACAAACCCGCTTTGCACCACCATCACCTGTCCATGAAACCGTTGAGAAAGAGGAGCAGATGGACTCCCTCTTCCCAGCCGCAGCAGAGATCAAGCGCCGCAGAGCAGCAACGCGCGCCCCTACAGCATCTGTTGAGCCTGAGATCGAGACGCCTGCCACTCAACCTAAACGCCGTGGCGTAGAGGCTCTTGAACGCCTACAGCGTGCCAAAGAGAAAGCTCACAAAGATATCAATGTGCGCGAACAGACTCGCCTCCGTATTAAAGAGGAAGATGATCGTCGCAAAGCCGATGAAGAGTCTTTACGAGAACAACTTGAAGGTATTGACATTGAACAAATGAAGAACCTTGCTGTGATTGAAGAGATGGAGATCCTACCTCGTGCTCAACGTAACAATAGCGACAACCTTCGGACGCCCTCCGAAGCGCGAGCGAGCAGCAACAGATGGGATCCAGCGTGGAACGGACGCAAGAACTTCAAGAAGTTCCGCCGGCGCGGCGCAGAACAGGGCATTGCTCCACACAAGGTCATTGTTGCGCTGGAAGAAGCACCTAAGCAAAAGGGCTTTGGTGAATCTGCTTTCTTCCTCGAGGATGTCGAGCCTAGGGGAAATGCTATGGCGAAGAGTCGACGGAAGATTGCTGAAGAGGATGAGGAGTCAGAGCCCGAGTCTGGGTTCCGAGGAAGGCAGAGCAGGACGCAAACACAGACGCAAGAGCAGCCTGAGGTTATCAACGTCGAGGACAGCGGGCCGGACGACGAGGAGGTGATCGAGTCTAGGACACAGAAGAGCAGTGGGCGAACGCAGAGGGTTGTTGAGACGCAGGTTGAGGCAGCCGGGGGGGGGAGAAAGAGGACTGGAGGTGCAGCGAGCGGGCAACCCGCGAGCAAGAGGGGGAGAATCAGTCGGAGGGATGACGATGATAGCGATGAAGAGGAGACTGGATTCAGGTTCAAGCGGAGAGTGTAGGTGCAACCGAGCAGGAAGCATGAGGCTGTTATTCCAAAGCATAGCGGGCTGTTATATACCCCATGAGCGAAGAGGCTCTCTGCATTACAAGAGTCACAAGAAGCAGATGTAGCATTCAAGCACTCGAACTCTTGCGTGAAGCGGAAAGTGATGCATTCAAACAATCGTAATAGTGACCATCGCAGCGCCCAAACGCCAACTTGCTTGCTGAACAGAGCCTCAGTCCATATACACTGTACGCTTCCCCACTCTCTCCCAGTATCCTATACATATCCTTATCCCAATGACCATTGTAGTTGCGTCTGTCTCCCAATCCCTCACGTCGTGTTACCGGGCGCTCACCGCTTCCTCTCAAAGTACGAGGAGCTCGCGAAGAAAGCAACGCTCTGGTCCATGACCGTCTCGCCGACCCAGAGGTAGTTGTCCAGCCACTTTTGCACGCTGGGGGTGTCGCTGAACTGCTCGGGCTTTACACTGGGACTGAGCGTCAGCGCGCCGTTAGCTTGTTTCTGGAGGCGAGGTGAGGTTGGGTGGAGTGGAGATGGTGGTTATGGTCATGGTGGTGGTCGTCGGCGTTGTCATGTCTTGAAGGTGAGGCACTGAGACGTTGTTGTCGTGTGCACGTGGGGGGAATGCAGGGTCGCGTGGGGAAGGGAATAGGTGTGGAGTGCAGTGCAGTGCAGGGAACGGAGGCAACCTACGTGAGGCCCGTGGAGCGTCGCACGCCGGCGAGAAAGGCGGAGACTGTGTCTGTTCTCAGCCAAGCAGTTACAGATGTGTTGAGTGTCTGAACGTACCTAGCACCGCATCAAAGGCGTAGTGCGCAACTCTGCCGAGCTGTAAGGTGTGTGAGCTATGCGACTCGTGGGAGACGGCCACGAGAGGTAGGTGGGCGAGAGGGTACATACGACCATGGCTGTAGGTTTCTGGGGATGTATATGGGGGGTTTGTGAGGGCGTGAGAGGCTGTTTCGAGGTGTTTACGAGCGGTTCTGTGAGGCGCGAGGGGCTGTTGTTGCTGTGATGCAGGGCAAAGTGTCGAGTTGTGGCTGGTGCCTTAGTCAGTCAGTCGCAGCATGTGAATCTAGAGGTTGCGGCTCTGTGTTGTCAGTGGGTCCTCAAACATCAAAGGCACATGCTAGAAAGCTTGAATTGGAGCTCGAGCTGGTACAGTGGTCTCTCTGTAGCTATTCTCGCTTCTGTGTTACACTTTTGCTGCGCTTCTTGTTGCCGCGGCGGTACTCAGCGGCCGCAGCTTGAAGAGCCATGGCTGGAGATAGCTAGTCGTCATACTGCCTGTCATGCTGGGGCACGTCTACCGTGTACCGAGCTTGATGCCCATGATCCTCGGGAACCAGCGTCAGGTACGGCCATGCGGAGCAGAGAGTCGGGTCATATAGGAACGAGGCAAGCAGGCGCGTGGTGCATATAAATGGCCGAGCCTCGCTGTCGCGCATTTGGGCTTTCTCATAGCTTTGACCCCATGAAACCCCCCAAGGACACGACGAGTCGACGACGTCTCCGGCGGTGGAGTCCCGCCAAAACATGACACGCCAAAACATGCTCGACATCCGGCCGCGCAGCAACGCAAACGACGACTAGCCAGGGCGAGACAAGAAATTTTTAATTGCTATGAAAAAACACGGGGCTTATCTGGGCGCCATGCTTGGTTGCGACGTGGGTGGTCTGCAGAGGCAATGCCCGTGTCACGGCGGCAGGTCAGACGTCTGTCTGCTGCCCGCGACAGCCAGCCAGCCTGCGCAGCCGTCTTGTCTTGTGTTATAAGAAAGCTGTGCGGCAGCGCATGGCCAGCGATGTGTATTCTCGTACCTATCGTATTCAATCTTATCGCAGGCGTAGTATTCACTGCATAGCTGTTCTTGTTGGACCCGTTCATTGCTCTCTGCTTGCGGTAGACTATTGAAGCTCTCCCAACAACCACCTGCAGTGACTTGCAGCAAAGCCCCACGCACGCTTAGCGTCTCTACCCCTCTAGGCTCAACACGACACGCTCGGCCGCGCCAACGACTTTTCCTGAGAGCACAAAACCCGACCAGGCGCATTCCTCATACAGACACGCCTGTTTGCTTCCTCCCTCCTTCTCTCTCTCTCTCTCTCTCTCTCTTCAATCCACCCCCGAGAGCAATTGCAGTCACTTCGACGGCAGCAGCGCCCGGCCCCCCCCCCCGCCAGACCTACTCTCCACCACAGCTTCTTTTCAAGCTTATCTCACCACCCACCACCCACCGCAACAATGGCGAACGCGTACGTCCACCACGACACCGGCAGCAAAGGTGCCTGGCTACGGCGCAACTCAAGGTACTCTCGCTACGAGAAGCCCGTGAAGCGCCCAGTCCTGCACCCAGAGCCCCGTCAACCTCCCTTCTTATCATTATCGGAGTATACCTGCTGACACGCCACCTGCAGATTGGACCACCTCAACGCTGGCAGGACCAGGATCGAATGGCTCAGCCAGCTCAACACCGAGTACCACCCTGCCAAGGAGTACCGCCGCACCTCGATCATCGGCACCATCGGCCCCAAGACCAACTCTGCCGAGAAGATGAACGCTCTGCGCAGGGCTGGTCTGAACGTCGTCCGCATGAACTTCTCCCACGGCTCGTACGAGTACCACCAGTCGGTCATCGACAACGCGCGTGAGGCCGAGAGGACACAGGCCGGCCGCCCTCTTGCCATTGCCCTCGACACCAAGGGCCCCGAGATCCGCACAGGTAACACTGTCGGCGATGCCGATATCCCCATCAAGGCTGGCACCATCCTGAACATCACCACCGACGACCAGTACGCCACTGCCTCGGACGACAAGAACATGTACGTCGACTACAAGAACATCACCAAGGTCATTGAGGCCGGCCGTACAATCTACGTCGACGACGGTGTTCTGTCGTTCGAGGTCCTCGAGATTGTCGACGAGCAGACCCTCAAGGTCAAGTGCGTCAACAACGGCAAGATCTCCTCCAAGAAGGGTGTCAACCTGCCCAAGACCGACATTGATCTTCCTCCTCTGTCTGAGAAGGACAAGGCCGATCTCAAGTTTGGTGTCAAGAACAACGTCGACATGGTCTTCGCCTCGTTCATCCGCCGCGGCAGCGACATCACCGCTATCCGTGAGGTGCTCGGCGAGGAGGGCAAGGACATCCAGATCATTGCCAAGGTTGAGAACCAGCAGGGAGTTAACAACTTCGACGAGATTCTCAAGGAGACCGACGGTGTCATGGTCGCCCGTGGTGACCTCGGTATCGAGATCCCTCCCAGCCAGGTCTTCATCGCCCAGAAGATGATGATCACCAAGTGCAACATTGCCGGCAAGCCCGTCATCACTGCCACACAGATGCTCGAGTCCATGACATACAACCCTCGCCCTACTCGCGCCGAGGTCAGCGACGTTGGTAACGCCGTTCTCGACGGCTCCGACTGCGTCATGTTGTCTGGAGAGACCGCCAAGGGTGACTACCCCGTCGAGGCTGTCACCATGATGCACGAGACCTGCTTGCTCGCTGAGGTCGCTATCCCCTACGTCAACGCTTTCGACGAGCTGAGGAAGCTGGCGCCTATCCCTTGCCCCACCACCGAGACTTGCGCCATGGCAGCTGTCAGCGCTTCTCTCGAGCAGAACGCTGGTGCTATCCTCGTCCTGACAACGAGCGGAACCACAGCTCGCCTTGTCTCCAAGTACCGCCCCGTCTGCCCCATCATCATGGTTTCCCGTAACGCCACAGCCTGCAGAGTAAGTTGACCCCAACTCTTTTGACAAACTCGTGCTAATCATTCACAGTACTCCCACCTGTACCGTGGTGTATACCCCTTCTACTTCCCCGAGGAGAAGCCCGACTTCAAGTCCAGCCCATGGCAGGAGGATGTCGACCGCCGCCTGAAGTGGGGCATCATGAACGCTATCAAGCTCGGTGTTCTGAGCAAGGGTGACCCCGTTGTCTGTGTACAGGGCTGGAGGGGAGGAATGGGCCACACCAACACTCTTCGCATCGTTCCTGCGACAGAGGACCTTGGTTTGGACCAGGAGGCTTAGAGGAAGAGGCCTAATTGGCTGTAATGTATAGAGTCGTGTCTATAATGAGACTAGAAATGACGCTGCAATGAACAAAGATACCTTTCATGACTCGTCGAAAGCAATTGTGGGTTGGCGAACGTCGGTGCGATGCTCGGTGCACACGCGCTAACGAACATGAGCAAACTCCGAACAACACAACTTGCCAACTTCCCCAGTTTCTAACATTCTGCTCTTGTCTTGCCTGTGATCGACTTCTTACCTGAGTGACCGGAAGCAGACTGGTTGTCAGACAAAGGGGCGCCTGAAGATCCGTGGACCCTAAAAGGCTTAGCGTGTGCTTCCAATCACTCCAAGACAACATATGGATCGTGACACTCTACCACCACCAAGCATGGATCTATCCGCGATAGTGAACCAAGATGAGGGGCTGGTGCTACCGCGCCGGTCCAGCTCAATCGCACACGCAATGTCCCAACCGAGTCCAGTCTCTACATCGTCAAAGCTCCCCACGCCCACACCGAGAGCCATGCCACTCAAGCGCAAGCGACACGAACCCAAGCCGATATGGGCCTATCTTGAAGGAGAGGAACTCCCCGAGGAGCTTCAAAGACTACAGGAACAACAACGCCAGCAAGCGCGACCGCCCCCACCGCCTGTACAGCCTCCGGCGCAACACCAGGCTCCAGCTATGCCGCAACGCAACGGACCGCCGCCGATGGCCCCTGCTGCTGCGCCCGCGACTGTCAACGAGCTCACAGGATTCGAAAGGCCTGTATCGAACGATGCGCATGTCTATGACGATGTTTCGCGCAAGGTGTGCGACTTCATCTGGACGACCGCCGTCAACCACGAACTCGTGCGCAAGGCAATCGCCGAGTCGCCGGCTACACAACTCGAGGTCGAGGCACGCTGGGGGCATATATTGGATAAACACAGCAACAGCCGTCTGCGCGGCTTCCATGATACCGAATGTGTGTTGCGCAAGAACGACAATCTCGACATCAAGTTTGAGAGTACGATGACGACAGAGCAGCACAAGCGTATGAACATGTATCTCAACGGGCAGGTCCAGAGTGCGCGACTTGGCGGCAATCGTCCTGAAGTCAAGTACGTGCATACACGGGAGATTGATCAGTTCTACGAAGTCAACCAGAAAGCTTTCGACCAGCTCCCTCCGACCGTGCGAATCATGATCGCGCAAGCGCAAAAGCAGACAGGGCGAGGGGAGCGGATTCGTGTCTCGAAGGATGCAAAGACGGGCAATGTGCTTCGCAAGATCATCAAGCTCCGCATCGCAAATTTGGAAATCAGCTCTCCCCAAACCGAGTGGGACTACCGTATCGGTATCAACCTGGAAATCAACTACCCTGGCTCTATCGAGGACCTGGAGCCCAGTGTCGATCCTGGCAAGAACCTGCAGAGCATGCAACGTCAGAAAGACCGAATGTCGTACTCCTGGCTCGGCGCATATCAGGTCGATCTGACTCAAGTTGTGCAGGGCACGAGCAAGAACCACGAGCTGGAGTTAGAGCTTGACTCGCAGGTACTATTGGACAATGCGGACAGGGTGCGAAAGAAGGAGGTAAACAGCTTCGAGCCTCTGATTAATGGTATGCTCAACAATCTGCGAGTTCTCTCGCGGGAGATGACGCCTCAAGTTGCAGCATAGTCGGCGCAGACAGAGGAAGTGTATGATTATGTATATTGTTACGGCGTTTGGGTACAACAGGCACGCAGCATGTGGAGTGGAGTTTGATGCGTTACAATAAGATACCCCTCTTGACTGCAGCACGTAGCTGCGGTTCTTATAATATCTGACCGGGCCTTTAGGTGCTGCATTGTGACGTGAAACATGGAGCTCAGCTGCCTAGCATCAATGGCTGAGGTACCTGATTGAATGCCAAGACGAGTACCATGGAACGGAACCACACAATAGTCGTAATTTGCTGCTGTCGTCGTTAATATGAAGACGAAGTAGACGAGCTTCAGAATAATAGTCTAGCGTTACCTGCGTTGGAGAGCCGTAGCTTATCGCGTGCGTTGTGCATGTGAGGACGATTAGGTCATCGCGACCTCGTTTGCCTTGCCTCCGACAGCTCTGTGTTTCGGCCATCACATCCAACATCGAATACAGCACCACCACGGCTCGCGCCAACCCCATCACCCACGCCACTTCCCTTTCCTGTCCTTCCTTCACTGCGCAGCACACACGACCTCGTCTGCGCTGCATCGCCCCAACACCTCCTTTGATTGCCGCCGTCCTCGCAGGCGCCGCCACATAGCTCCATCGCCTTCCACTTCCTTCCGCAATCAACACACCTCTCACCAACACCGCGGGGACACGCTCAGTTTCAACACCGCAACCGCCATCTGCAAGCGCCCACCACCATGGTTGGCCTTACTTCAGCTGCCGGCGTCGTCGGATTCCTCTCAGAGCCCGACCCAGCTCTGCGGTCATTCGCCCTGCATCAGTTGAACGACCAGATCGATCTCCTGTGGCCAGAAGTTGCGGGCTCAGTCAGTCAGATGTAAGAGCTCCATGCCTTCTTTCAACTGCTTGCCCGCCATGTTGTACTTTAGATCAGCCGCTAACAGTGTGCGTCATAGTGAGGCCCTTTACGAGGATGAGTCGTTCCCCGAGCGAGAACTGGCCGCGCTGGTAGCAGCAAAGGTCTACTACCAGCTGCAAGAATACAACGAGAGCATGGTGTTTGCGCTGGGTGCTGGCAAGCTCCTTGACATTCACAAGGCTGGCGAATTCGAGGAGACAATACTAGGTAAGCAAGACACGAATACGGGAGGATGCATGGCAGATTGATGTGCTCTACCTTGAGGTCTACGCCTCATCTGAGATGCTCCAGCGGCTGACCTACTTAATCTAGCGAAATGCGTCGACACGTACATCGCCCTCTCCGCTCTGCACAACCCGCCAACGCCAGTGAGCAAGGCAAACCAGGCGCCTCCGCAACTGAGCACATCGTTCCCCGGAAGCTCCACAGGTGCTGCTAGCACTTCGGCCAGTTTGACCTCGCCTATCACACCGTTCTCGCAGTCTGCGTTACCTTCGAAGTCGCTACTCTCTCGCGAAGACTCCAACACATTCGACCCCAACGTTCCAGGTGGCGGCAATGCAGGTGTCGCGGGAGCACACCCCGCTCCCATGATCTTGCAGAGAAACGTTCAGAAGAACCTGCAAGCTACGATACGGCGGATATTCGAGAGCTGCTACGAGAGCGGTGAATACAAGCAGGTCGTTGGCATTGCGATTGAAGCACGAAATCTGGAGGTTCTGCGTGCGTCCATCCTCCGCGCAAGCCAGGATGAGAAGAAGAAGTCTGGCAAGAAGCCCGCGACCGGCACACCCACTAAGAGTGAGGAGTTGATGGACTACGTTCTTGACATCTGCATGAACGTTGTCCAGGAGAGGGGTCTGAGGAACGAGGTAGGCTAATTCAAAGGCAGAGTTCGAACCACAGGCGTCAGCTAACATTCCATAGATCCTCCGCCTGATCCTCGATCTTCTCAATGACAACGAGATCCCCAATCCCGACTACTTCTCGATCGCAAAGTGTGTCACCTACCTCGACCAGCACTCGCTAGCTTCGAAGCTCGTCCGGGACCTGGTTGAGCAGGGCGATGACAAGTCGCTCGCGACTGCTTACCAGATCTCGTTCGACTTGTACGAGAACGGTACCCAGGAGTTCCTTGCGAAGGTCATGGCGGACCTGCCAGAATCCGATGAGAAGGACGAGGCGTCGAAGGTCCCTGCCGGTGGCGACGCATCTGAAGCAAAGGAATCGGATTCTCTGCTTGCAAATGCAGACACAAGCAACGTCTCCGACTCAACTTCGGGCACAAAGAAGTCCGGCAGCGAGCACAGCAAGGCCTTCAGTTCCGTGCGCCACATCCTCCGGGGAACAAAGAGCATCGAGCTGAATCTCGAGTTCCTCTACAGGAACAACCATACCGACAAGTCTGTCTTGAACAAGATCCGCGACAGTCTCGAGGCACGAAGCTCCATCTTCCACAGCAGCGTTACCTTTGCCAACGCCTTCATGAACGCCGGTACTACCAACGACACATTCTTCCGCGAGAACCTGGACTGGTTGGGCAAGGCCGTCAACTGGTCGAAGTTCTCGGCGACTGCTGCTCTCGGTGTTATTCACCGCGGCAACATCACCCAGGGTCAGAAGCTGCTTGACCCCTACCTACCCAAAGATAGCGTCTCATCGGGCTCTCACTATGAGCAGGGTGGATCTCTCTATGCTCTTGGTCTGATCTACGCCAATCATGGAAGCAATGTTCTTGACTACCTCGTCAAGCAGTTCCAGGCTGCTAACGAAGAGGTCATTCAGCATGGTGGTGCGCTTGGTCTTGGTGTCGCCGGTATGGCTACTGGCTCTGAGGAGATCTTTGATCACTTCAAGAGCGTCTTGTACACCGACTCTGCCATCAACGGTGAGGCCGTCGGTCTTTCTATGGGTCTCATCATGTTGGGCACAGGCAGCATCAAGGCTCTCGAGGACATGATCCAGTACGCACACGACACGCAGCACGAGAAGATTGTCCGCGGTCTTGCCATGGGCATGGCGCTCATCATGTACGCCCGACAGGAGGCCGCAGATGAGCTGATCAACGGACTGCTCGATGACCCGGACCCAACTCTGCGCTATGGTGGTATCATGACCATCGCTCTGGCGTACTGTGGCACTGGCAGCAACAAGGCTGTACGCAGACTGTTGCACGTCGCCGTCAGCGATGTCAGTGACGACGTTCGCCGTGTAGCGGTCATGAGCTTGGGTTTCGTGCTCTTCAGGAAGCCCGGCAGCGTTCCTCGCATGGTCGAGCTCCTCTCCGAGTCCTACAACCCCCACGTGCGATACGGAGCTACTATGGCTCTTGGTATTGCGTGTGCTGGTACAGGTCTCCCCGAGGCGGTCGATCTGTTGGAGCCTATGATGAAGGACTCCACCGATTTTGTCCGACAAGGTGCTCTGATCTCTCTTGCCATGATCATGGTACAGCAAAACGAGGCTATGAACCCTAAGGTTGCATCCATCAGGAAGCAGCTCACCAAGATTATTGGAGACCGCCACGAGGATGCCATGGCCAAGATGGGTTGTGCGCTGGCTCTAGGCATCATTGATGCTGGAGGTCGCAACTGCACAATTGGGCTGCAGACACCGACTGGTAATCTCAACATGGCTGCCATTGTTGGTATGGCTGTCTTCACACAATACTGGTACTGGTTCCCCTTGACACATTTCTTGTCGCTCAGTTTCACACCTACTGCCATCATTGGTGTCGACCAGGATCTCCAGATTCCGTCTTTCAAGTTCCACAGCAACACCCGACCTAGCATGTTCGACTACCCACCGGAAACCGAGGTCAAGGCCGAGGAGGCGCCCGAGAAGATTAAGACGGCGGTCCTGTCGACAACAGCTCAGGACAAGCGCCGAAGAATGGTCAAGGAGCGACAACGCCGACGTGAGAGCATGGACGTAGACCAGACTCCCACGACACCCAAGCCTGCAGACGACGACAAGATGGAGGTTGATGAGGAGAAGAAGGACGACGAGAAGACGGAGGGTGCACCGGCAGACTCACCCAAGAAGAAGGCAGAGAAGGAGAAGGTTGGCTACGAATTGGAGAACATGTCGCGTGTCCTCCCGCCTCAGGTGAAGCACATCACATTCCCTGGGGATCGCTTCATTCCAGTGAAGAAGGTCAGTACTAGCCACTCAGGCTACAATCTGCATACGCTAACTTGATAACAGCCAACCCTCGGAGTGATTCTTCTTACCGACACCAAGCCTTCGGAGCCCAAGACACTTCTGGAACTCAAGGTCAAGAAGGCGGCGCCGGCACCAGCTCCTGGCGCAGCGGGATCGTCTGGTGATCAGGCGGGCGCCGAGGGTGCCATGGATGTCGAGGAACCCGAGTCTACGACGGACAACCTGGTCGAAGAGGGTGACGAGGAGGCGTCGCTGCCCGGGGATTTCGAGTATGAGTCGGACACCAACCCGAACGACAGCGAGTAGGAAAAGTGTCTAGGGAAGTGGGTTTGGATGTAGTATTCTTTTGAGCCAGGGCGGATGGTCTGCATTGATGCCAGGCTTAGGGAGGCCAGAGAAGGCCGCTTTCCCAGCCTGTTTAGATGTATAATAGCCCATGCAGTCTACTAGAATTCAGCATTGTTTGTTCACATTATTTTCTATTGGACGAGTGTCTACATAATCATCCCACTTCGACTGGACGAGGCAAAGGCGTGTCTCAGTCGGCCCTCGGCGGTCCGACGTCGGCTTGGCGCTGTTGGAGCATGGAAAAGTGTCATGCCATAGTCTTGAGTAGGCAACTCTCCTGCATGTCGCCATGAGCCTTCGACCGGGGCTGCCACGAACGATTGCAGGCCGCGATGCGAAGACAGTATGCTTGCAGTGCTGGCGCAAGCTGGGCCCGACGCCGCTGCCTCTGCGACAGGCATTCTCGACCATCCCATCGCATAGATCCGGCGCGGTAGCTGTGGGGAAGAGCCGGAACTCGTTCAACAAGGACTTCTTCGGCAAGAACTCTCTGTTGAAGGAAACCTTCTGGCAGTCGAGAAGAGAAGTGCAGAGTTCCATTGCCGCCGTGAAGACGGATGCCGGGTCGCCAGCAGCAGCAGAAGCAACTCAAGATGCAACAACACACAATGCGACAAGCACAACCACAACCACAGCCACAGAAGACGTGCTCCCCCACCGGCGGCGGAAGAAAGCCAGAGAACTCGCTGCACAGTCCCAATCTCAGTCCCAACCACAGACACAAACGCCCTCGCACGACGCCGAAGCAAACTACCCCATCCCCCTCGATGCCTCCGCCCGCCTCGCCGACCTGGCCACCACCCAGACGTCGCTGAAACGCCTCTTCTTCACATACCTCTCGCTCTCCAAGCCCCGCCTCTCCTTCCTCGTCGTCCTTACCGCCACCGCCAGCTACAGCTTATACCCCGTCCCGCAGCTGCTCAGCACTGCCGCCACCGCCACGCCGAGTCTATCAGCGCTGACCCTGCTGTTCCTGACGACGGGCACGGCGCTGTGCAGCGCAAGCGCCAATGCCTTCAACATGCTCATGGAGCCCAAATTCGACGCGCAAATGTCGCGAACGAGAAACAGGCCGCTGGTCAGGAAACTCATCAGCACGCGCGGCGCCGTCGTCTTCGCAGTCGCCTGCGGCATCGTAGGCACAGCAGGCCTGTACTTTGGCGTCAACCCCACCACCGCCTTCCTCGGCTTCACAAACATCATCCTCTACGCCGGCATCTACACGCCACTGAAGCGCATCTCGGTGCTCAACACATGGGTTGGTGCCATTGTCGGCGGGCTTCCCCCCCTCATGGGCTGGACAGCCGCCGCATCCCAATACGCCCACGACGGCACCTGGGAAGAGCTCCTCTTCGGCCCGGGCTCCCTAGGCGGCTGGCTCTGCGCTGCACTCCTCTTCGCCTGGCAATTCCCCCACTTCAACTCCCTCTCCTGGAGCATCCGCGACGAATACAAAAACGCTGGCTACCGCATGCTAGCGTGGGTGAACCCGCGTCAAAACGGCCGTGTGGCGCTCCGCTACGCACTCCTCATGTTCCCCGTCTGCATCGGCTTGTCGCTAGCCGGCATCACGGATCCCAGCTATATCGTCACTAGCAGCGCAGTCAATGGCTGGATGGCGTGGAAGGCGTGGGAGTTTTACAGAGCCGACGGACACAAGGGGACGGCGAGGGGCCTGTTTTGGGCTAGTGTCTGGCATTTACCCATTGTCATGGTGTTGGCCATGGCGCAGAAGAAGGGGCTGGGAGAGAGGTTGTATAGGAGTGTGGTTGGGTATGCGGATATTGAGGATGATGAGTTGTATTATGAGGCTGGGGAGGCTGAGGAGGACGAGGTCGAGTATAGGAGGACGAGGGTGGCTTGATCTGTATTACCTTTTTTTTTTTTTTTTGAAATTTCCTCGTCTCCACTCTACATAAATCAGTTCCTTTTTTAATGGTAAAATGTTGTTTATTGTCGTCCAAGTCAGTTTTTAAAGCGATTTCCGTTAATATACAGTTTTGGGGGAGAAAATGAGGTGGAATTAAAAATATACGCGCGAGGGTTTGGTAGATTGAAGTTTTAAATTTTTCAATATCGTGTGGGTTTGTTAAAGTTACATAAAGTTAAACCGAAAAAACCGTAACGAGTCGGGAGCGATTAATTATTCTTTACGCAACCGTAACGATGATTTTTTTTCCCGAACGGATAGGATTATTCATTACGATTTGAGTTTCTGTTTGTTTCGTAGATTAGATATTTTTTCTTTTTAACTATAGGTGAGAATTTTACTGATTTGGATAAAAAGCTGCTTCAGTGAATCAAAACTAGGGGAATGGCAGTCGAGTTGGGTTGAAATCAGAAAATGGACCGAAAATTTAAAATCCCCGACCATTAATTAGTCGAAATCGAATCCCATATCAGTGCTATCCGTAAAACTTCAAAATTTTCCGGATTATTCGGGAAGGGTGGATTTTAACGAAAAATTGCCAAAGGACCTAATAGGGTTAGGTATCTTCTCACAAAAAATAAGAAAAATCGTTAGAGCCGTTTTCGAAAAAATCTTTAAAAACTCATCATTTGGCCTTTTTTGACCCTGCCAAAGCCTAAACTTGGCAGGGTGGCCTTCAGATCAGAAAACAGACCGAAAATTTCAAATCCCCGACCTCGTTTTCAGTCGAAATTGAGTCCCATGTCGGCTCTGTAAAACTTCTAAATTTTCGGTTTTTCACGGGCGATTTTCGTTTTTCGAGGGCGATTTCTCACGAGAAAATGCCAAAGCGAAAAGTTGTTCCAAATAGTGTCAGGGATCTCTACACAAAAATTGGAAAAAATCGTTAGAGCCGTTAAAAAATTTTTTTCGTGGCTGAAATTTATGCACAAATCACGCACTGACTAAAACTTACAAAATATTTTTTTGTTACTGAACGGACTCAAACACTCTCAGCTGATTTATTATGACTCCAATTCTTCCATTAGCATGTCTGGTCTCTCTGTGTTGACGACCCTAGAATTTTTTTCTTGCTGTTTTCCCTAATTCCAAAGAGCAAAAAATTAAACTTCATCTAAAATTCCCCTCCTGAGAAAAAGAAAATTAAGATCTATTTAACAAAATGCCCTTTTCTGTTGCAATTTTCTTCTTCATCAATAACAAATTAATTCGCAGAAATTTTCAAAAAAAAAAAATGATATTTGTTCCAAGCCATTAACTTTTTCTTGAAGGGAAAAAGAATCCCAGCGCTGCTGATACAAATTTAAATAGCTTCAATGCCCTTGCTTTTTATTTTCCATTAAAGGACAATGACGAAAAGTGAAAAGAAAAACGTTACAGCCATTTAAAAAAAAAAAATTTATCTCCATAAATGGGAATGGCCAATATAGCGTCATAAAGCTGCCGAAAAACCTCTATGAAAATAAAAAAAAAACGTAAAATGATTAACGA